>OIZU01000807.1_pt1 | contig 21382 bp, 10 predicted proteins | sample 1588661 | NCBI WGS metagenome assembly OIZU01 (sample SAMN03283257) | human gut metagenome | biome: human-associated habitat; material: feces | host: Homo sapiens | place: USA | collected 2013 | reverse complement strand
AAAAAACAAAGCGAATTCTAATAATAATAATGATGCTGTGTATGCTTTTGACCGGATGCACTGGTATGGTTTCTGACGGGAAAAAAGACAGCTGTAATGTCACAATTTCCATTCGATGTGACACAGCAGTAGCGAATGGAATGAACCAGCAGGATAGATGGAAGGGGATCATACCGGATGATGGGTGTATTCTTCCGGATACTCAGATCAAAATTCCTGAAAATAGTACTGTACTTGATGCCCTGTGTATTGTAAGGGATGATTATGGAATACAGATGGAATATTCCGGAGGAAAGAAGACTGCATATATAGAGGGAATAGGAAATCTATATGAGAGGGATGGAGGCCGGTGGAGCGGCTGGATGTACAGTGTGAATGACCAGTATCCGGATACAGGCTGTGGAGAATACACATTGAAAAATGGAGATCATGTAAAGTGGGATTATACCTGCGACCTTGGTGCAGATCTTAAAGCTGATACAGAAGAATCTGAGAAATGGAAAAAGGAAAATGAATGATTTTAAAAGCTTACATCCAATCTGCATATTTTCTTATTTTATTGTGATGATTGTCATGCTTTTAATATGTAATCATCCAGTAGTTATGCTCAGTGCCTGTGCAGGGGCTGTATTTCTGCTTTTAAATTTTAAAGAGCATAGTATGACCGGTATGCTGAAATGGATATTGCCTTTAATACTGATCATTACGATTGCAAATCCGTTGCTGAATCACAGAGGTGTGACCAGAGTATGTTTCCTGTTTGGACAGTGGATTACACTGGAAGCTATATGTTATGGCGTGGCTTCAGGGTTATCACTTGTGGCGCTTATTTTATGGTTTTCCTGCTATCAGAGAATTATGACCAGTGATAAATTTCTGTATCTTTTTGGAAAAGCTGCTCCGGCATCTTCACTTTTAATTACAATGGCACTGGCATTTGTGCCGAAGCTTCGGCTGCAGTTACAGCAGATACAGGAATGTCAGGAGATGCTTACAGAAGAAACGAAGACGACAGATGGAAAGATTCGGCTTGCAATTCGAAATGTGTCTGTTTTGCTTGGCTGGTCTCTGGAGAATACAGTAGAGCAGGCCGATTCCATGAAAGCAAGAGGATATGGAATCAGGAGAAGAACGACCTTTCATCTTTTTCGAATGAAAGGAAGAGATGTCAGATTTTTGGTGATGTTGTTGATTCTGGCATGTATATGTATAGGACTTCGCATTCATGGCTGTGGAACAATGGAGTTCTATCCAAGAATTAGTGAAAGTTTTCATGGAACAGAAGATATGATATTTTATTTATCATTTTTGATATTAGTCGGGATACCGGGTGTTATGGAATGGAAGGAAGAGATGTTATGGCGTTCTTACAATTTGAATCTGTAAGTTTTGCATATCCGGATGCAGAAAAAAGAGCTTTGGACAGAATCTCTTTCACAATGGACGAAGGCGAATACCTGGTATTATGTGGAGAATCTGGATGTGGAAAAACGACACTTCTGCGTATGGCGAAGCCAGAGATGACACCTGCCGGAGCAAAAGAAGGACAGATATATTATAAAGGAACAGTGTTGAATGAACTTGACCAGGAGATAAGCGCCTGGAAGATAGGATTTGTCCAGCAGAATCCTGATAATCAGATTGTTACAGATTATGTGTGGCATGAGCTGGCATTTGGACTTGAAAATATGGCACTTCCGACAGAAACAATCCGAAGACGTGTCAGTGAGATGGCAAGCTTTTTTGGAATGGAAACATGGTTCAGGAAAAAGACCTGTGAGCTTTCCGGAGGACAGAAACAGATGCTGAATCTGGCGTCAGTGATTGCCATGGGACCGGAACTGCTGATCCTTGACGAGCCGACCAGTATGCTGGATCCGCTGGCAGCGTCCAATTTTCTCCAGATGGTCAGGAGAATTAACAGGGAATTAGGAATTGCAGTACTACTCTGTGAGCAGCGTCTGGAGGAAGTATTTCAGACTGCAGACAGAGTGATTTTGATGAAAGATGGAAAGGTGCTTAGTACGGAAACTCCAAAGAAGACAGCCCTATATCTTCAGAAACATCCGGAGAATTCTAATATATATTACAGCCTTCCAGGAGCAGTCAGGATTTTTGGTGCATTGCAGGAAAAGAACCTGTATCCCAATGAAGAAAGTGTACCGCTGAATATCCGGGATGCGAGAAATGCATTGAAAAAGGTTGAAGTCAGACAGGATGCAGTCGTGCAGAGATTGTCTGAGATTTCTGAAAAAGGAAGTTGCGAACAGGTGCTTCAGGCAAAAGAACTCTATTTCCGATATGGAAAAGAAAGTCCTGAAATTTTAAGAGATTTGAATATAAAGCTTTATAAGGGTGAGATGTTTGCTCTTCTTGGGGGAAATGGAGCCGGAAAGAGTACAGCCCTTAAGAATCTGATGGGGATTGTAAAACCACAGCATGGAAAGATAAAAAAAGCAAAAGGGCTGACTATGGCTATGCTGCCACAAAGTCCGCAGGCATTGTTTCATTATGATACGGTGTGGGAAGAATTTCTGGAAAGCGCAGAAAATGTGGAAAAGAAAGCTCATGAGATGGCAGAATTTTTAGGATTGGAGAAAAAAATATTTTCACATCCTTATGATCTTAGCGGTGGTGAGATGGAGAGAGCAGCAATTGGTAAGCTTCTCTTACAAGACGCAGATATACTTCTGATGGATGAACCGACAAAAGGACTGGATGCCGGATTAAAACGTAAGTTAGCAGAATTGTTGAAAAAACTGACAGAGAACCAGATATCCATATTGATGGTGACACATGATCTGGAATTTGCAGCCTGTTATGCAGACCGCTGTGGACTGCTTTTTGACGGTCAGGTGATTTCAGAAGACGAACCGCACAGGTTCTTTTCCGGCAACCGGTTCTATACAACGGCTGCTAATCAGATTGCAGGAGACAGAATTACACAGGCAATCACATGTGAGGAGGTCATCCGGGCATGTCAGAAATAAAAGAACGGCGTGTATTTTCAGGAAAAAAAAGCTGCGTTGCCGCAAGTCTGGTTTGCCTGGTTTTGTTTATATTTTTACTGGGATATTCATGGATACAGGAATATCGTCCGGCATTACATATAAAATCGGAGTGGACCATTGTGGACACACTGATACAGAATTCAGATATGATACTTGCAGTTGCTTTTTTGTTATTAACGACAATTCCGTTTTATCTTGTATTTGATAAAAGAAAGGCGCAGGCAAGGGATATGGTTCCGATTGCGCTTATGGCGGCAATCTGCGTGGTTGGAAGAGTTGCATTTTCTATTGTGCCGCTTCCGAATTTTAAGCCGGTAACAGCGATTATTATGATTACTGCTATCGCATTTGGACCGGAGGCTGGCTATCTGACCGGAGTCCTTGCAGCACTTTTAAGTAATTTCCTGTTCGGTCAGGGACCGTGGACACCATGGCAGATGTTTACATGGGGAATTCTCGGACTTTTTGCGGGGATTCTGTATCGCATGGGAGTGTTTGGTCAGATTGGCTGTGCCAGGACAGATATACATGGAAAAAGAAAGAAGCCGGTTGCTTTATGTGTTACGGGATTTCTTTTTGGAATTTTATATGGATGGATCATGAACCTTCAGTATTTGATCGGCTATGTTCGTCCATTGAATCTACATGCAATGGCAGTGACTTACCTGCAAAGTGTGTATTTTGACATCAGTCATGGTGTATGTACAGCAATTGTCCTGTGGCTGGCAGCAGAACCGTGGGTGAGAAAAATGCTGAGGATAAAGAAAAAGTTTGGACTGGATGCAGAAGATAAATATTACAAAATGCCTCCGGCTGATTTCTAAAGGATTGAGGATATATGAAAGAAAATAAAATTCGCATAATTGCCTCTGTTCTGATCATGGCATTGCTTGTATTTAGCCTTGTCAGAGTCCTTCCGCAGAAAAAAGTGGAACCGGATAATCCTTTGATTACAAAGGCAGATATATTGAAGACAGAGCAAAATACTCAGTCTGGCGGCTCTTCGGGACAGACGGATGAGCAGGCACTAAGTGGCGGCAGCCAGGATTCAGATCAAAATGATCAGACGAAAGAAGAGACGGCACAGGGAAATGAACAAAAAGATGATTCTTCGCAGACGGACCAGACACAGAAAAGTCAGGATACGGGAAATGAACAGCAGAATCAGGTACAGGCGGATCAGAAGACTCCTGAGAATCAGGGACAGACAGGAGAAAATAACAGTTCCAATCCCGGAACTGATGATAATGGAAATATTCCAGGTGATAACGGAGATCATAACACAGACAATCCGGGGAACGGAGATAATCCGGGCGAAAATGAAGACGGTCTGGTTACAGATCTTTACAGCAGGATTATTACAGTTCCGGAATTACAGAATGATACATTGAATTTTTATGCGTACTATTCAGATTCCAGTGTCAAAGCAGATATAAAAGTAAATTACAGGCATGAAAGTGAAGGCGGTAATGGAAAATGGCTGACATCTGAAAACAGCCGGGATTATACGACAAAGCTGAAGCTTGGCAAGAATTATATTACCATTTATTACACGGATAAGGAAGGAACAAGAAACTGGGCCAGAATTGTAATTACCTATCAGGCAGAAAAAGCAGATGCATCGAAACCGGAGGTCGGAGAACATCCACCGACGATTGAGACGAATCTTGACGGGTGGACCGGTGATATCAATACCTCGGAATTTACATTTACAGTCAGTGCAAAAACATGGCAGGGGAACCGGATTTATTCGGATTCCATTCAGGTTATGCTGGATGGTCAGGTGGTCACCAATCCGACTGGCAATGGAATATATGAATATGTACTTCGTTTTGAAAGACCGAAGGTCGGTGATTATGAAAATCATACGGTGAGTGTACTGGCATGGGATTCGGATGGAAATTCCAGGTACATCGAATATCAGATCCGTTACCAGTTCCACAATGACGGTGAAAATCTGGGAACAGTACATGTAGTGATAGATGCCACAACAGTAGAATGTGGAATTGTAGATGAGGGAGATGTAGAACTTCAGGCAGGGGATACTGCTGCAAGTGCAGTTCTGAAGATGCTGGATGAATATGGTTACGACTGCCAGTCCAGCGGAGCTGATTCCAGTGAATTTTATCTGGCAAGTATCAGCAGAGCAGATGCATTCCTCGGATGCCACATCGGTGACCGGCTGAAAGGACTGCTGGAGAGAGATGGTGCTACATTTACTTCGGCAGGCTCCAGAGACCAGCTTGGAGAGTTTGATTTTACCAGAGGTTCTGGCTGGATGTACTTTATCAATGGAAGTCTCTGTCCGGGAAAGGCAATGTCAGCCTGGACACTCAATGGCGGAGAGACCATTTCTCTTCGTTTTACACTGGCGTATGGAAAGGATGTCGGAGGTTCTTCGGCAGCAGAAGGAACACTGTCAAGTTATTGTGCACAGTGGATCGATGGCCAGGTCATTGAACTTGGACACGATTATCAGGAAACTTCCAGAGTGGAGCCGGGAACGGATACAGATGGATATATCGAGTACACATGCAGCAAATGTGGAGAGACAAAGCAGGAGATACTTCCGGCAACCGGAGGCGGAGGAGAACCGGAAAATCCAGACCAGCCGGGAGGCGGAGGAGAATCAGGAAATCCAGACCAGCCGGGAGGCGGAGGAGAATCAGGAAATCCAGATCAGCCGGGAGGCGGAGGAGAATCAGGAAATCCAAACCAGCCGGGAGGTGGAGAAGAACCGGAGAATCCGGACCCGTCCGGAGAAGAAACGGAAAGTCATGGATAGTCGGGGAAAAAAGCAGGAACTCTCAGGTTATCGGTAGAGGAACAGATTATGAAAAAGACATGGAACAGAATTATTGCAGGCATTTTGATTTTTACAGTTATGATATCTGCTGCAGCCTGCTCAAAGGGAAATACTGCATCAGAGAATCAGTCTCTGGATGGGATGATAGGACAGTCTGCAAAAGCTTTGCAGAAGAATCTTACCGGCGAGGAGACCGTTTCAGCAGGCTCTCCGACCGGAGACTGGACGGCGATGGCGTATGCATTTGCCGGACAGAAAAAGACATGCAGTGATTATCTGCCGGAACTTGAAAACTATATAGTAAAGCAGTATCGGAAAAAGGGGAATTTAAGTGATGTAAAGGCGACGGAGTATCACCGGGCAGCCCTGGCAATTCTGGCACTTGGCGGTGACCCGGCAGATGTAAATAAAAAGGGAGAACATGTGAATCTGGTCGCAGATGGAACATGGAATTTTCCGGGAGGTTCACCGGGACTGCAGGGTTCCAATGGTCTGATCTATGCATTGCTGATGCTGGACAGTAAAGCTTATGACACGCCGCAGCTAGACTTACGAAGCCAATATGTAGAGGAACTTCTGACATATCAGAAGGATTCTGGAGCATTTTGTATTGACAACAGTCTGGACGGTGATGTGGACATTACAGCTATGGCACTGCAGGCACTGGCAAAATACCGGGACGATGAACAGGTGAATACAGCAGTTCAGAAGGCACTTGACTGGCTGGAGGGACAGATGACAGAGAAGGCAGTGTTCCAAAATTCCGACAGTGAAAGTGCAGAATCATCGGCGCAGGTCATTCTGGCACTCTGTGCCCTTGGCGAAGATCCGGATAAAGATGAACAGTTTCAGAAGAACGGACGCACACTTCTGGACGGATTGAATGACTATCGAATGAAAGATGGCATGTATATGCATGAGAGCAGTGACCAGAAAGAAAATATTATGGCAACTTATCAGTCACTTCTCGCTTTGGAGGCCGTACAGGAACTCAGGGAAGAACAGAAATGGATTTTTGATTTTACAGAAGAATAAAGAAGGATGAAAACATGCACGAGAAGATTGTACAGATACAAAAAGAAGTAAAGAAAGTTATCGTTGGAAAAGACGATGTCATTGATCAGGTACTGATTGCAATTCTGGCGCAGGGGCATGTTCTGCTGGAAGATGTTCCGGGAACAGGAAAGACGACGCTTGCCACTGCATTTGCAAAAGCACTTGGACTGGATACAAAACGTATTCAGTTCACGCCGGATACAATGCCGTCGGATATTGTCGGATTTTCTGTTTATGATATGAAGTCAGGAGAATTGCAGTACAAACAGGGAGCAATCATGACGAATCTGCTTCTGGCAGACGAGATCAACCGTACGTCCAGTAAGACACAGTCAGCACTTCTGGAAGCGATGGAGGAAAAACAAGTTACGGTAGATGGTGTGACAAGAAAGCTTGAAGAGCCGTTCATAGTACTTGCAACGCAGAATCCGGTGGGTTCTGCCGGAACCCAGATGCTTCCGTCGGCACAACTGGACCGGTTCCTGATGAAACTGTCTATGGGGTATCTGGATAAAAACAGTGAGATTGAGATGATGAAAGAAAGACATCATGCAAATCCATTAGACGAAGTCGTAGCGGCTGTGAATATTCCGGAACTGCTGGAAATGATTAAAGAGGCAGAGCAGGTCTATATGGATGACTTGATTTACGAATACATTTCAGAATTGATTGGAATGACAAGAAGTCATGAACTGATACAGCTTGGCATCAGTCCGCGAGGTGCTCTGGCAATCTGCCGGTCCGCCAAGGCATGTGCACTTCTGCATGGAAGAGATTATGTCACACCGGAAGATGTACTGGAGATCTTTATCAGTGTAGGTGCTCACCGACTTGTCCTTTCACCGAAGGCAAGGCTGCATGAGCAGGCAGCAGAAGATCTGCTGAAAGAGATTGCGGACAAGGCCGCAAGACCGGATGTGAAGGAGTCACCGATACGATGAAAAAAAGGATATGCAGAGCATTGGTCATCTGGATACCAGTTCTTGCTGTGACAGGAACGGTGGCTTTGTGGACAGGCAGCCGTATACTTATGACAGCGGGTATATTATGGCTGCTGATTCCATTTGTCAGTACAATACAGAATCTGTACCTGAGAAAAAAGATTCAGGTCACAGTGTCACTTCCGGCAGTTGCTGCAAAAAGGGAAATGGTGACAGGAACAGTCACAGTCCAAAATAACAGTCATCTTTCATATACGAATCTGTTTTGTGAGATTGCAGTAGAAAACCGTCTGACAAAGGAGCAGGAAATTGTGAACCTGGAATTTAACGGGGCGTCTGTAGGGCAAAGCGAAAGAAGCTTTGAAGTCAGTTCTGACTACTGCGGATATCTGCAGGTGTATCCGGCCAGAGTCTGGCTCATGGACTGGATTGGATTTATCCCGGTCCGCTGTAAGCTGGACAGACAGAAAGCGGAGACTGCCGGTGAGAGAAATGGAGAAGCAGTGCTTCCGGATACATTTCGGCCGCACATTTTTATGAGCCTTGCACAGACGGCACAGGAAGATGCAGACAACTGGTCTCAGACACAGAAAGGAAATGATCTTTCGGAGATATTTGCGTTAAGAGACTATGTGCCGGGAGACAGTCTGAAGCAGATACACTGGAAACTGTCTTCCAAGCGAGGAGAACTGATTGTCCGGGAGCCAAGTCTTCCGGTAGAAAAATCTCTACTTTTTTTCTGGGACAAGAACACAGAACAGGCGCTGCCGGTGGAGATGGATGCGATGGCGGAGTGTGCAGCTTCCGTCAGTCAGGGAATTCTGAATCTGGGATATAGCTTTACACTTGGCTGGACAGAAGGATGTAAGCTTGTATTTGAAAATATAGAAAATGAAGAGGAACTGCTTCAGGCAATTCCGAGAATGGTAAAACATGGAGCAGAGCGCACAGGCAGCTCAGAAGAATATTTAAACGAACTTACAGAGGCTGCCGGACATTTTGGAAAAATGATTTATCTGGCGAAGACGCTGGATGAAAATATGAGACAGTTTCCGTGCGCGGATATAATCTGCCTGTTGTGCGGGCAGGAAGCTTCCATGGATGATTATCGAGTGATTTCATTCCGTGCGGAGCATTATCAGGAAGATCTGGCAGCAATTGAATTATAGGAAGGAAGTATAGATTGACTGGATTACATATCATAGAACAGCAATTACATAAAAAAATAACAGATATCAGTCTTCCAGGGCTTTTTTCCTGCGTGATCTTTATGATTGGATTTTCCGGAATCATATTATCAGGTTTCGGTCGGGGATACAGATTGTGGAGCCTCTGTATTGCTGTCAGCCTGGCAGTGATATTACTTACCGGATATCTGGTGAAGTCCAGATGGAAGGAGTGGAGTTTTCTGATTATTACGGCAGTTCCGCTTTTGATCCTTGCAGTTCAGGTTAAAAATGTGAAAAATGGCATCTGTATCCTTGCAAATGAATGGTTGAAGTTCCTGACCGGAAAAAACGGAAAGATTTATCTGGATTTTTCAGTCGGCGGTCAGGGGGGAAAATATCTGGTGCCGGTGCTGATCCTGGCTTATATCAGTGCGCTTCTTGTATGGGATATGGCGCATCACAGAATCTGGATCGGAACCATTATGAATCTGACTGGCATACTGGGATGCGGCTGTGGATTTCTTAAGGCAGATGTGACCGTTATCGTACTGGTTGCCGGTTATGCCGGTTTACTTCTTTACCGGGTATCGGATCATACAAAGTGGCGCAGGCAGCTGTCACTCATACCGGGAGGAGTCATAGTCCTGGCGGTGGGACTGCTTGCAGCCGGTGGGATTGGTTATGTAGCAGATCAGAAAGTATCCTCAGAGGATGTGAAACAAAAAGTCACTTCTAAAGTTCATGAACAAAGATATGATCATGGAGAAGCTGTATTATCAGACGGAAATCTGGTGAACCTTGGAGCATTCAAGAAGAGTAAAGAAACAGCTCTGAAGGTTACGATGGATGAGCCGCAGAAAATGTATCTCCGTGGCATGACGGCGGATACTTATACAGGAATTTCATGGGAAACGTTAGATGCAAAGGCGTATCAAAAAGGAGAAGATTTATTTTACTGGCTGCACAAATCCGGATTCTATGGACAGACGATTATCGGTCAGGCGACAGCCCTTTCGGATGAAAAACAGAAGCCGGAAAAAATAAAAGTAAAGAATATTTCCGCCTGCAGCAGATATCAGTATCTTCCTTATGCACTGGAAAGCAGCAAAGGATTAGATGAGAAGCAGATTGGAGACGACCGGAATCTGGCAGATTCCAGTCAGCAGGAATACAGTTATTACACGGGAAGCGTACCGCAGTGGTATCAGACAGCATTGTGGTTATCGGCTAATCAAAATAAAGCGGAAGTAGAAGAGTATCTGAAAAAAGAAGAGTCCTATCGTAAATACGTGTACAAATACGATCTGCAGTTGACGAATACGGCAGTTGGTGTCTGTGAACAATTACTGGGCGATGAGACGAAAGAAGAGGAGCATTCCCTTTCAGAAATTCTGGAACTGATCCAGACTACATTAGATGAAAAACTGGAGTATAAGACAGACACTGTTACTTATAATGGAAAGAATGATTTTTTCAAATATACGATCGAGCAGAGCAAAAGTGGTTATAGTGTCCAGTACGCAACAGCGGCGACACTGCTGCTGCGATACCTTGGAGTACCTGCAAGATATGTGGAAGGCTATTATCTGTCACCGCAGAAGGCAGAGCAATACGAAGCCGGAGAACAGATAAAGATTACAAAAGCACAGGCACATGCCTGGGCAGAGTATTATCTGGACGGAGCAGGCTGGATTCCGTTTGAAGTGACTCCGGGCTACATCGATGAAGAAGAAAATCAGCAGCTTACACAGATTCTGGCAGACGGTCAGGGAGAAGGGGAAGGAAAGACCTTCCAGAAAAGCCCATTGACCTACACGCCTCCGAAGCAACAGCAGGAGAGCGAGACCAGACCGGATCAGGTACCGAATCTTCAGTTTCGCACCAAGTATATCGTATCCGGAATACTGTTACTTATCCTTGTATTTCTTCTAGCAGTGATCCTGTGGATCATCTGCAGGAGACGAAAGCTTTTGAAGTTCTTTAAGGGTCTGGAAGAAAGTGACAGACGGACTGCAATTACAGAATTGTATGGATATGGACAGATGCTGGCAAGCCGGTGTCAGATCGAGCCGGATACAGAAAATGCAGCGAAGATGGAGCAGATTAATTCAGAGGCCAGATTCAGCAATCATGAGATGGAAGAAGAAAAACTTCAGCAAATGAAGCAGTACATAGATGAAGTAATCACAAAAGCCAAAAGTCAGAGAGGGTTCTGGAAGAAATTCAAAGAGCATTATCTGCTGTGGCTGTATCGGTAACAGAAAAAAATACAAAAAGAAGGAGGAGACATGAAGAAGAGAATTTTAAGTGCACTTTTATGTGCAGCACTTCTATGCACCGGAATTCCATCAGCAGCGATGGCATCTACAGGTGCGCAGGAAGCAGAAACGTCACAGGAACTTTCAGAAAGTTCCACGCAGGAAGTGTCAGAAGATGACATTCTGGAACAGAGTGAATCTTCGGAAAATGTGTCAGCAGATTCGTCCGTTGACACGGCAGAACAGGCGCAGACCGGGACGGCAGCACAGACAGAAGGCTCTTTTATACTGGCAGCATCTACAATCAATGAAAATCTGATCGTGCCGGTGCGCGTGACATACAGTGCCGGAGACACGATTCTGTCAGCATTGAAAAAGAGTTCTTATAAGTTCGAAGAGAACTCAAGCAATGGATTTATCAATAAGATCGAAGGAGTAGAAGGAAATTACTGCATTTTCTGCAGTGATGGAGGCTATGAACTGAACCGCTCTCCGGAGGGAATCGAAGTTGTAGAGTTCACAGAACTGACAGAAAAGTCTGACAGCCGGACAGCACTTTTAAAACGAATGGCCGAGTATCAGGAGATGACGAACAATGTTCAGAATTACGGTGATGCGATAGAGGCTTATAAGAATGCAGAAAAGCAGTATAAGAGTGCTGATGAGAAAACAGCAGCGTCTCTGCTTCAGAAGCTGAATGACGCAATAGCAGCGTATGAAAAGTTCTTACAGCAGGGAACCTACACCGTGACAGTCAATGCCACACAGGACGGCAAGACGAATCAGAATCTTTCTCTGGAATTTACAGACATGTATGGAAATGTTTATAAAGAACAGGGAAATACGATTCAGTTAAAGCCTGGAACATACGAGTACTGGATTTCCGATGGCGGATATAACTACAGTACCAACTCACTGTCGAAGAGTGTAGAGGTATCCGGTGATACGGAATTGAATATTGAACTTCCATCTGGAGAATGGTTTGGAGATATCTATCTCTTGCAGAACCGGACAGACAAAGATGGAAAGAAGATTCCATTCCAGTATCAGGTAGATGAGAAGAATCACGTAGTGGAATGTTATGTGGACGACCGGGCCGGCGGAAAGGACAGTGTCTACCTGTATGTGACCCCCGGAAAAGACCTGCCAAAAGATCTGAAGAATTATGACGTCCGCTATTATCTGGAGGATGAACACAGCCTGGCAGTCAGCAATGAGCTGGTATCCTGGAACAGTGAAAAGAATGATTATGGTAAATACCGTGTCCAAACGGGTATGGGGGATTCGCAATATGACGTATATACCCGTTATCTGGGAGATTCCTCGACCAGACAGAGCATTTTATTCCAGGGGTATACAGTAAAGGTCAAAAAAGTTCCGACAGCCGATATTACGATTCAGGATCAGGACGGCAATTCATTAATTGACGGGTTCAATCCTGCCAAGACGGATTATACCGTTAATACGATTGCAGATCAGATCAATATCACGGCTACGCCATATGGAACAGACGGATATTCAGTAAGTATCCAGAATGGTTCGGAAGTATCAGAAGATGGAAATATTACATTAAAAGATGGGGAGAATCCGGTAACGGTGACAGTATCCCATACGAATGGAAATTCCAGAACCTATCGTTTTACAGTTAACAAAGTAAAATCCGTAGAGACAACACTGAAAGCCTCAGATGGAGTAAAAGTACAGGTCTTTAATTTCAATAATGAAGAGATCAAACCTGTTGGTGGAAAATATCTGCTTGTTCCGGATGCAAATTATACATATATAGCATCTGTAGATGACAAGTATTTCGCAAAAGAGTCCTTCAGCGTTAAAGCAGATACGGAGAAAGCCCAGGTAATCCAGGTGGCAGATCCGGAAGAAAAGGATGCGCTTTCTGAATTTGCCATGTACAATGGGGCATCAGCCAAGAACCGTCTGGTGTATGAAGCCGATTCAGAATTTAAGAAAGATACACACAAGTATTCTTACACAATTTCTGATGCGAACAGCAGTGTGTATGTTCAGGCAACACCAGTCAGTGGCTATAAGGTAAAGGCTGAGTGGACAAATCAGTCAGACAAGAAAAAGGCAGAACAGACATCGATCAAAGAAGTCAGCAGTACCCAGACCAGTACATTATTAAGCCATGTATTGGAGAGCAGCGGTTATGGTAATCAGGTAACAATTGTTACTTATAAGGAAGAAAAAGGGGTTACTTATTATCAGAATTATGAGATGGATATCCACAGATCTCTGCATCTGAAAGATCTGTCGGCATCAACCATTACAGGTGATGTAAAGTTTGTAGATGATTCTGGTAGTGCAAAAGAGTTTGACCGTGATTTAAAGAACTATAATCTGGTCGTAGTGTCCAATATTGGCACACTGAATCTGACCGGACATTTTATGAACGAAGCGTCCGAAAGAGAGTGCGATGGCGGTTATTATGCACGAATCAATGGCAAGGAATATACAGATCTGTCTAACGTGTCACTTCCGCTGGACATTACAAAGAAAGAAGAGACCATTGATATACGGATCTGTCATGCGAGCACCGATGCGATTTCTAATACATATCGTCTGACGGTGAAAAAAAGAGATCTGGCAAATGTAACATTCAAGACAAATCCGGAAGATGCCACTGTATTTGTAAAAAATGAGGTGGATAACAGTACGGCATATCCGGATTCCAACGGAATCTACAAATTGATGCCAGAGGTTGCCTACACCTATACCGTAACAAAGAGCGGTTACAAGGCAGAAGAAAAGACAGGATTTACGGTTACAAAGGACACAGAAATATCGGTTACCTTGAATCAGGTGGCAGAGAATCCTTCTATCAAGGATCTCCCGTCAGAGTGGCCAAGCTTCCGTGATGAGAATAACAATGCAGTTCTGGATGAGAAGACTCCGGTCAAAGCAGAGGATTCGGTCCTTTACTGGGCAAACAAAGATGTGTTTGACGGATACTGCGGTCACCCGATTCTGGTAAACGGTTACCTTTATACATATGACAGTAAGAATCTGCTGAAGCTGGATACTGTGACCGGGGAACTGGTAAAACGGGGCGGCGCACTGGTACGTGCATCATCGTTCTCCATCCAGCCGCCGACTTATGGCGGAGGTATGATTTTCGTTGGATTAAGCCAGGGAACTATTCAGGCATTCAATGCGGATACGATGGAATCTCTGTGGGTATATCAGGATCCACTGGGAGGGCAGCCAAACTGCCAGATTACTTACAAAGATGGTTATATTTATACAGGATTCTGGAATAACGAGACAAAAGAAGCAAATTATGTATGTATCTCAGCTACAGATGAAGATCCACTGAATGAGACAGAAGCAAAAGTGGCAACATGGACACATACTCAGATGGGTGGTTACTACTGGGCAGGAGCTTATGTGGATCAGTCCGGTAACTTTATGTTGGAGGGAACTGATGATGGTGAGGCAGGATACAAGACAGGTTATGCACATGTATTGTCTATGAATCCGAAGACCGGAGAGGTGATAGATGATCTGACACTTCCACATACCGGCGACCTGAGAAGTAACATTACCCATGATACAGAAGGAAAAAATGCTACGGGGGATTATTACTTTACGACAAAGGGTGGATATTTCTACCGCATCTCCGTAGGAAAGGATGGAAAGTTTGATCGGAATTCTCTTAGGTGGATCAAGTTAGATAATGGCAGAAATAACGATACAGCCATGAGTACATCTACACCAACAGTATACAACGGAAGAGCTTATGTAGGCGTATCCGGTGAATCCCAGTTTGGACAGTATACCGGACATGGAATCGCGGTGCTGGATCTTACATCCATGACGATGGCATATTATGTATCGACACAGGGCTATCCACAGACAAGCGGTATCCTGACCAAAGGTTATGAAAATGAGACCGGAAAGGTCTATGTATATTTCTTCGATAATTTTACACCAGGTAAACTTCGTGTAATCTCTGACCAGCCGGGACAGACGTCCATGGCAGAGAAGACAGACGAAGATCTGTATGGAAATGTATTTGAGACCGGTTATGTGTTATTTACTCCGTCCGGGGCGCAGTCGCAATATGCACTGTGCAATCCGATTGTGGACGAGTATGGAACCTTATATTTCCGAAATGATTCCAATTATATGATGGCACTTGGCTCTACGATCACAAAACTGGAAGTGACCAAACAGCCGGATAAAGTAGATTATAAAGAAGGTCAGAAATTCAATCCAGAGGGTATGGAAGTTACAGCGACTTACTCCAACGGAAAGACGAGAGATGTGACAAAATATGTCACTTACTCAGAAGAAGAACTGACAACATATGACACAGACTTTGAAATCCGCTTCGAGCATGTGATGTATCAGAATAAAGATGGTCAGGCTGGTGTGGACTACACAGCACCAACCGCACATGTATCACTGAATATTACAGCGGATCCGAACAGCGGTGTTGCCGTAAGCGGAACAATCAAGAGTTGGGATGAAAATGCGAATACAACCGTCCGGCTCTATGACAGCAACGTGTCCGATGACGATATACGGGCTGATATGCGAAAAGATATTCCGGTGCTAGCAACCGGCAATCTTGCAGTGATGGGAACTGTCAGTGCCGAGGAAGATGGAAAGCATTTCGACCAGACATATCAGTTTGAAAAAGTGAAGTTTGGTACTTATAAACTTGCGATTGAAAAGAAAGGCAAATATGTCGTAAAGGTCGTTCCGGTGACAGTCGGAAAAGAAGCCGTGACTGTGGAGGCACAGCAGATGTGGTTGTATGGAGATGTAAATGCAGATGGAGTGGTGAATTCAATCGATACAACACAGATTTTACGTTATATTTCCAGTAAAACATCCGTATTTGCATCTAGTACAGAGGGGGAAGAATTATATCGTAAGTATGCGGCTAATGTAACGGTATATATTGAGAATGATACAGTGATTGATTCGCGAGATACGACACAGATTTTGCGCTATATTTCAAAAAAGACATCTGTGTTTGACAGTATAAACTAAAATTCACTGCAGAATGAAGCAGTTTTATATATAAATACAAAAAAGGAGAAAAGGAGAGAAGCAGATAATGAGAACAAAGAAAAAAATTCTTTCGTTTATTTTAAGTATCACTATGCTGATAGGACTGATTCCGGGAACAAGTCTTTCAGCAATGGCTGCAGATACGAAGAATGCGTTATCAACGACTGCGACAGGTACCTTAAAAAGCGGAGATACTTTTACAGCAACATTTACAGAGCTGGAAACAATGTCAGAAGTATCAAGTTATGAAGCGGGAATTGCATTTGACAAAGATGTTCTGGAAGTTACTGATGTTAAAGCAGCATATATAGAAGGTACGGGACAGTATTCTAATACAGATGTGAAGAGTGCAAACCGGGCTGGTGAGGCATCTACAAATGTAATGTCAGCATCGGCAGAGGCTGATATGACCGTTCCAGCCGGTGAAGAGTTACTGACTTTGACATTTAAAGTAAAGGATGACGTAAAGACAGGAACAACAACGCTGTCTGTAAAAAAATATTTAATAGCAAGTCTGACAGAAGCAGGATTACCTAAAGATATTACACCATCCAATATTGGTAAAACAGAAATTACTCTGAATATTCAGGGTACTTCTTCTCAGACTGATATCACTGATACCATGAAGGTAGAGTTCACCAATAAGAAAATGCCTTATGGTGACAGATATGGTAAAGTACCAGAGACAAAGATTACAGCAGGTGATGTTATATTAGTAGAAGGTACTGATTATACAGTAGAAGGTGCCGGAAACTACAAATGGAATGGTGGCTGGCCATATGTAGGTGGTCAGGATTGTACTGTTAAGATCAGTCCTGTAGAAGGAAGCAAGTACACATTTACTGCAAATGAATGGACCTTTACAACTAAAAGCAATCAGGACTCTCTGACAATTGCATACAAAGATGGTCAGACATTATCTAAAGATTATGACGGAACACCGGTAGCAATTGAATATAATGAAAATGCTAAATTATCCAAGAACGATACTGATCCTCTGAAGATTATGACTATGACAAACACCAGAGCTTCTGAGGGTGGTCAGTTCGTATATGTGGATGGTTCCGGAAGTGCTAATAAAATTGTCTGGACATTCTACACAGACGAGGCTTGCACACAGAAAACAACCAAAGATAATGGTGCAGATGCAGAAGGTGGTGCACCGTCAAAAGCCGGTAATTACTGGGTAAAAGCATCTTTGGCAGCAGATAATGCAAAAATCTGGACAGCAGCAGAGAGTAATGCACTGGCATTTACCATCAATCAGCTTGCTGACTGGGATGTAAACGTTGAGAAGATTGCAGACCAGACTTATACAGGTGCAGCAATTGAACCGGAAGTTGTTGTAACAGACAATACCGGAAAGACACTGGTAAAAGATACTGATTATACAGTAAGCTATTTAAACAATGTTAATGCAGGCACTGCGACTGCAAGAGTAAAATCCGCAGATGGCAAGAGTGCAAAAGAAGTAACATTTAAGATTAATCCGATTGAACTGACAAAGGATAATGTTACAGTAGAAGCAAAGGATGTGCAGTATAATTATGGTTCTGCCATTACACCGAAGATTACAGTCAAATTAGACGGTAATGCGTTATCAGATGATGATTATACAGCTACATTAAAATCGGAAGATAAACTGATTAATGCTGGTAAATATACCTTAAAATATGAAATTAAAGGTAAAGGAAATTGCTCAGGAACAGTTGAAGCAGAGGCCGTTCTTACTATTGGAAAAGCACCGATTGGAGCAAATGTTTACTTTAATGGTAAGAAGATTTGTGATGCAGGTAATGAATCATTTACACTTGCAGACCAGGCCTATACAGGAAAAGCAATTGAACCTGGAAAATTCACATTGGATGACGAATGGTATTCTGGCAGAGGTTTAAAGGAAGGCACTGATTATACAGTAACCTATACGGATAACACAAATGTAGGAACTGCAACAGTTACGATTAAACCGGCAGAGAGTGGTAATTACTTTTTTGAGGGTTATGATGAGGGCACTGTAATTGATGAGATTACAGGTACTTTCAATATCGTAGATTCCTATGGAATTATTCCTGTAGAAGATAAGATTAATGCAATTGGCAATGTCACACTTGATTCAGCAACAGCAATCAACGAAGCAAGAACAGCATACGATGCATTGGATAAAGATGCACAGCAGTATGTAAGCAATTATGAAACACTTACAAAAGCAGAAGCAACATTAGAGAAACTGTTAAAGGCAGAAGATGAAGCTCTGGCAGATGTCATCCAGAAAATCAATGACATTGGAACCGTAACACTGGAATCAGAGGATGCAATCAATGCTGCAAGAACAGCATATGACAAGCTTTCTGATGCCAATAAAGCAAAAGTTACAAATTACTCTGTATTAACAGATGCAGAAGCAGCATTAAAAGAACTTTGGAAAGATGATAATATTACATGTTATGTAAGAGCAGAGAGTGATGACGGTACAATTCTTCCACTTACAAAAGTAACAATGAATAAGCATAATGTACCTTCTTTCAGCTCTTATGCAATTAAAAATGCACCTGATCAAGATAAAAATTATGTAACATCTCTTCATATTCTTTTGCAGGCGTTGACAAATAGAAATATGACAGCTCAACTGGCAACAATTGATATTCAGTCTTCTGGCTGGATTAATGACATGTTTGGATGGGGGCAAGATAATCTGTGGTGTATTAATGGTATTGATCCCCCGAAAATGAGCTGTAATTATGAAGCGAAAGATGGAGAAACATATGTTTTCTATCAGGCATATGGTAACTGGGGAGCAGGATTTGGTTACACTGGTTATGGATTCTTTGGTGAATTTGGACCAGGCCAGGATTATACACCACATAGTGCAATAGAGACCACAGAGATGACGAAGGAAGTAGGAGAAGCAGCAGACTTTAAGTATCTCTATACAAGTTCTATGCATACACCACAGTATGGTTCATGTAACAATGAAGACGGTGCATATACAATGGTATTTGTTGGAAAAGATGGTGAAGAAACGGTAACGGATGAAGATTATCGTGAAGATATCAATGTAGATAAAGACGGTAAATTCCAGGTGACTTTCGACAAGCCAGGAACCTATATCGTATCAGCACGTTATTATAATTCAGATAACACAAGAGGCGCAAGTAACGCTTACTGTAAAGTAACTGTAAAAGATACCTATGGTGTTGTTAATTTGATTGATAAGATTAATAAGATTGGCACTGTGACATTAGACTCTGAAGAAGCAATCAACGAAGCAAGAATAGCTTATGATGCACTGCCGGAAGAAGTAAAAGCACGCGTAAGTAATTACAATACGCTTACAGCAGCAGAGGCAACACTGGCACAGTTAAAAGCAGACCAGAAAGCTGCAGCAGAAGTAGATCAGAAAATCTCTGCAATTGGAGAAGTAACATTAGATTCAGAAGATATGATTAAAGCTGCAAGAGATGCTTATGAAGCATTGACAGAGGTACAGAAACAGCAGGTTACTAAGCTCAATACATTGACAACTGCAGAGAGCGATTATAAGAAATTAGTGGAAGCTGAGAAAAAGAAAGTTTCCGATACAATCAGTAAAATCAATAACATTGGTGATGTGACTTTGAATTCTGAGAGCGCAATCAAAGAAGCAAGAGATGCCTATAATGAGATTGCGGAGTCTTACAAACAGAATGTGACCAATTATGACACACTTACAAAAGCAGAAGCAACATTGGATCAATTGAAAGCCGACAAAGCAGAAGCAGAAAAAGTGGATAAAAAGATTGATGCAATCGGAGAAGTAACGATTGATTCTGAAAAAGCAATTAAAGAAGCAAGAGCAGCGTATGATAAGCTGACAGATTCTCAGAAGAGTTTTGTTACAAAACTGGATGCACTTACAGCCGCAGAAGCTAAATTGACCAAATTAATTTGTGAAGTGAAAGTCGTACCATCTGCTCCTACAGTAGAGGTGTCTTCTAAGATGAACACAGAGAAACAGAAACTTGCAGAATCCATGAAGATTGATTTGACAGATAAAGCAAATCAGGCACTTTCTGATAGTGTGTCATCATTAAATGAAAAATACAGAGATGCTGAGTTTATTAAAAAAGAACTTCAGAAAAAAGGCATTACAGTTGGTGAAGATGATGTGGTAGTTGTTTCTGTAGAGCCAAGACTTTCTATGAAAGTAACAGATATTGTGACAGAAGCAGGAAAGAAAGAAGTCAGTGCTGATATCGAGATGCTTTATAATGTTTATGTAACAGTAAATGGCGGTGAGAAGATTGCATTAGTTAATGATGCAGCGGTATCTGATAAAGATTGCAAGTCTATTGATATTACATTAGAACTTCCGAACAACATTTTCAGTGAAGCAGAGGTACAGGAAAAAGGTGGTATTTATGTAGAGCATGTGAAAGAGAACGGTTCTGTATATTACCATAAAGCAACACTGAAAGATGGTACTGGAGATGCGCCAGATACAGTAACATTTACAAATGATAAAGGATATAGTAAATTTACTGTAAAACTTGGTAAGATTCCAGAGGATAAGAAAGTTACAGATAATAGTAAGACAACAGATAAGAACAATGGTAATTCAGTAAAAACTGGAGATACAGCCAATATGGTTCTTCCACTTTGCATTATGTTTATTGCAGCCGCAGTAGCAGGTTTCTGTGTGGTTACAATGATTAGAAGAAAGAAAAGAAGCTAAGAGAAGATATATTACCAAATGGGTGTGTATAGCAGTTCTTGCATGCATAATACTTGGAAGTGGAATAGCAACCGGCATTAAGCTGAACAGTATTTATAAAGATTATATTGAAGTGGATAATGATAAGATAAGCCAGATTGAGTTTGATTTTTATTACGGCATAGCTAAGACTAACAGTCTTAACACAACTTTATATGGTTCTATGACATATGGTGATTATTATTCATCTTATATGGGATATAAGACAAGCCAGTCAGATAAGAGCCAGGAATATTCAACTGATTATACATGGTATGATTTCTTTGCTAATTCTGCAGTATCAACTATTAAAGAGACTAAAGCTTTATTAGAGGATGCAGATGCTAACGGATTTACATATGATAATGAAGA
>OIZU01000806.1_pt1 | contig 21393 bp, 14 predicted proteins | sample 1588661 | NCBI WGS metagenome assembly OIZU01 (sample SAMN03283257) | human gut metagenome | biome: human-associated habitat; material: feces | host: Homo sapiens | place: USA | collected 2013 | reverse complement strand
TACCATTACTTTAGGATACCTACTATTTTATTCCAATTTTAGCTAACTGGCATTACCGTTCTGGGTTTGCCCTTTCTGAAGTGGAACTCAAGCAGCTCGATGATGTGGTATCTCCTCTCCTCAAAAAAGGGCAGTCCCTTCATCACATTGCAATACATCATGCTGACGAACTTATGAAGTCAGAACGAACACTGTATACTTACACAAACAACGGATTATTCACTGCCAGAAATATCGATATGCCACGTACCATACGCATGCGTCCAAGGAAAAATGTTTCTTCTAAACTGAAAGTGGATAAATCCTGCCGTATTGGACGTGACTTTCAATGTTTTGAAAATTACATGGCTGAACATCCGGATGCTTCTGTCAGACAGCTTGATTCTGTAGAAGGTATAAAAGGCGGAGCGGTTCTTCTCACTATTCATTTCGTGGAACAACAACTGCAGCTTGCTTTTCTCCGCCAGCATAATGACTCTCAATCTGTCATTGACATTTTTGACCGTCTCTATTTTGAATTGAGGATGGATATTTTCATTGAACTTTTTCCTGTTCTTTTAGCGGATAACGGCAGTGAATTTTCAAACCCTTCTGCTATCGAACTGGATGCACAGGGAAACCCTCGAACCAGGATGTTCTATTGTAATCCCAGCGCACCTTACCAGAAAGGAAGCTGTGAAAACAACCACGAACTGATTCGAAGAATCATTCCAAAAGGTACTGACCTTGGACGATACTCACAGGAACAGATTGATCTCATGATGAGCCACATCAACTCCTACTCCCGGAAAAAGCTCGGAAACAAAAGTCCTTATGAAGTTTTCGAGTTTCAATACGGTAGAAAAATTTTAGATGCATTTCATCTGCAGAAAATTCCTGCTGACGAAATCATCCTTAGTCCTGAATTATTAAAATAAACTAAAACTAAAAAAGCTGGGCAGGAAATCTATACCGCCATCATCGCAGAACATCCCCCAGAGGTGGAATTTACTCCTTCCAAAAAATCACACGTAAATTCGACTTCCGCTCGGCATGCAAAAAAATCCCCAAAACCACAGCTTTTCCTTATATTTTAACTCTGATTTTGAGGATTTCATATACAAGATCAATATTTTTTTCTTTCACGTGGAATTTAATCCTGCAAAGTAGAATTTACCTTTGCAAGGTGGATTTTACTTTTTCAATTCACCCTTTTTGTCCTCACTTTTTGTCCACTTTATTTTCTGACCGCTATTTTATCTATTTCGGTTCTTTTCCTTCCATTTCCACATATATTTTATCAATCACCTGTTCTTCTATCCGATCGGAGTTCCTTTTATGTTTTCCAGATTAAAATCAAAAAATGTTATACGGATCTGTTTTCTTTTTCTTGCGGCTTTCTTTGTGGGAACCGGCTCTGCATTTCTGCATGATCATTTCTTTTCTGCCGCTGTTCCCACCTCTTCTGAAGGCAACTGGGGGCTCAGCTTCCAAACTGACGGGGATCCCCCTGTCGGCAATGCCACATTTGACGAGCTGAAAAAATTCGATGCCTTTTACGCACAGGACACCAGCGAAAAAGTAATCTACCTTACTTTCGATGCCGGTTATGAAAACGGAAATACACCGGCTATTCTGGAAGCTCTTACGAAGCATCAGGCTCCGGCAACGTTCTTCGTCGTCGGCACACTTCTGGAAAGCAATCCGGAACTTATCAAACAGATCCTCGCTGCCGGTAACACCGTCGGCAACCACACCTGGCATCACAAAGACATGTCACAGATTTCTACAATGGAATCCTTCTCTGAAGAAATCCAGACAGTTGAAAAACTGTATCAGCAGATCACCGGACAGGAAATTTCCAGATTTTATCGTCCACCACAAGGAAAATACAACGAAGCCAACCTGAAAATGGCGCAGGAGCTTGGTTATCATACCTTCTTCTGGAGTCTCGCCTATGTCGACTGGTATCAGGATAACCAGCCATCCCACGAAGAGGCTTTTGAAAAGCTGCTTGGAAGAATCCATCCCGGTGCCATCGTTTTACTCCACAGTACGTCCTCTACAAACGCTGAAATCCTAGATGAACTTCTCACCAAATGGGAAGAAATGGGCTATCATTTTGGTTCTCTTGATGACCTTATAAAAGCTGCTGCATCTTAGAAAATTTTCTCTGTCACTTTACCGGAGGCTTCTCTGATCGATCAGTCCATATTTCTTCATCGCATAAGCAATTCCGTCTTCTTCAACGGTCTTTGTTACAAATTCTGTATAAGGTTCCAGCACCTGGTCATGCGCGCCCATCGCAATCGCATGCCCGGCATGCTGGAACATTGCCAGATCATTGCTGCTGTCTCCAAATACATATGACTGGTCTCTCGTCATTCCAAAATGCTCCAGTACCCAGTCAATCGCAGTTCCTTTTGTATAGCCCTTCAGGATACACTCAAACGTATTACTTCCACGGTCGATTACTTCCATATCATCTTTGATAAATTCAAAAAAAGCTTTTACATCACTTTTTTCATCCGTATAAATAAAGATCTTATCATATGGACAGCTTCTCTGCTCCATATAACGCTCGATTCCAAGTCCACGGTTATTCATGTATTTTTTTGTATTTTCCAATCTGTCAAATCTTGAAACTCTTGAAGTGAAATACACATCTTCTGCTCCCTCAAAAATCCCATCAATCTGACATTTTGTCATATAATCAGCGATCTCATCGCCTCTCTCCGGATCCAGATGCTTTTCAAAAATAACTTCTTCATCAAATGTAAAATAAATCCCACATCCACACAGATATCCATCAAATGGAAGTTTTTTCAGTTCCACCGGAACACTGCAGTACGTTCTTCCTGTATTGATAAACAAAAAATGTCCTGCGTCGTGTGCCCTTTTAAGTGCATCTATCGTACTTGCGGGAATCTCTTTTGTAATCTCACTGAGTACGGTCCCATCAATATCAAAAAATAATGCTGCTCTATTCATTCTACCTTTCCTCCCGGTTATACTCCAATTACACGATACTCATTATACGCATATCTCACCATTATGCGCAACCCTTTTTCATTTTCTGCAAAATATCTGTGATAAATGCCATTTTGACTTCTCCATATAAAAGTAATATAATCCCATCTTTGACAGTTTGAGAAAAATAAACTCGCTATAATGCTTGTAAATACAGGCATTGTAGCGAGTTTTGCCGTTGTTTTAAACTATAGTATTTTATTCCCGTCTCTTACTTTTTTTCTGAATGGTTTTCATTTGACTTTTTGTAATAAACTTGAAGTCTGTATCAAAACCACAAACTTTATGCAAAGCATCCGTCAACATATCACGTGTATAGAGGGGAATAAACCCTTGTTCCTGTATATCTGCAAAATTCATAGATTTCAACTTTTCCAGAATTGTTTCACAGGTAAAGGCATATCCTAATTCTTTCTCAAGGTAACAATAGATTACCAAAGAAAGAAAACAGATAAGAAAATGTGCTTTTATACGGACTTCATCCTGAAGAAACACTGGTCTTGCTTCAAAGTCTGTTTTCATTATGCGGAAACATTCTTCAATTTCCCAACGCCCTTCGCTGACTTTTAAAATATCTTTTACCTCATCGTCTAACAAATTCGTAGTTACTGCATACATTCCATCATAGAGAGATTCCTGCTCAATCTTGTCGGTATCCAGATAATTATGGATTTTTGCAGTTTCACCGTCTTTGGTTACCGCGAGCTTTCCTATAAAACGTGCAGGATCATTCGGATTTCTGCGTTCTTTTTTTACTTTTCCAGAAAGAAGCATCTTTTTCGCACGTTCAACCTGGTCTGTACGTATCGATTTCTGATATCTTGCATACTTTGGTGAGTAGGTTACAATTAGACGTTGATGCAGGGAGTGTGGCGTATACGGTTTGTCTTTATAGTATAATCCGTTATCATCTTCCGGGATTTCGGAAAGATCAACGGGAGCATTATCGGAAACCCGTTTGAATCCGCTTTTATCTAAAGCCCATTTTTTGTCATCTTTATTTAGTTTCTTTATGGACTGTGTGACAATAAAAGCCCGTTCGCCGGCATGGTTGAGTCTTTTGATTGCTTCTGAACCGAGTCCGGCATCACTGCAATAAATAAATTTCGTACATCCAAAGTCCTGTAATACCTTCTCTTCTAAGGGTTTCAGTGAAGTCTGTTCATTCGCATTTCCTGGGAAAAGAGAAAAGGCAAGAGGGATTCCATCTCCGTCCATAAACATTCCCATTTGAATGATTGGATTTGGACGATGTTGTTTACATTTACCGTATTTTTTATCCCCATCTTCCTGTTCGATTTCAAAATAATAGTTTGTGCAGTCGTAATAGAGAATCTTATCATTCCGTTTTCCGAGAAGATGACTGTTTTTATATACTTCTGACTGTATAAAATCACATTCATTTCCAAGCACATCAAGAGAGCGGTATACATCATGCAGCTGGTAAGAAGGTTTTTCTAAAAATTCAGAAGCTGTTTTATAGGAAGAATATTTACTGTCTGGTTCAAGGATCCTTGCGTAAATAAGATCAGACAGGATTGCATTGATGTCGTATTTAAATTTATATTTGTCCCGAAGTTTTCGGCATACTTTATCCAGATGAAGCCGATAATAAAAAGACTGTGGGAAAAGGTATCCACCACGATAGAAGACCTGCTGGCCATAATCCAGCTTGTGATCAGAATGAAACGTGATCTGGACAGATTTTGCCTGTTGTTCTTTTTTATATTTAAGAGTTTCAATCCTGGCTTCTTCTTTGGCCCATTTCATGACGTCGTCACGAGTGGGACCATGTTCGATTAAAAGTTCCTTTAATGTTCCAAGCTTGCGTACATTAACAGATGTACTTTTTCCTTTGTTGTTGATATAGCTTTTTGCAATATAAAATGATTCAGAATTTTTTGACTTCGATGTAGTTACTTTCATGATAAAATCCTCCTTAATCAATTATATCACATTTCCTGAAGAAATGCTATATAATACTATAAAATAAAACCAAAAATTTGACACAAAAAAAGCAGGTTTTATGCGGCCTGCGAGTACTTTTTCTAATATTTAACTGTCAAACTCCCGAGTACGGTCCCATCAATATCAAAAAATAATGCTGCTCTATTCATTCTACCTTTCCTCCCGGTTATACTCCAATTACACGATACTCATTATACGCATATCTCACCATTATGCGCAACCCTTTTTCATTTTCTGCAAAATATCTGTGATAAATGCCATTTTGACTTCTCCATATAAAAGTAATATAATAAATGTTGTACAATTTGAAGAAGGGGTAATAATAATGAATAAAAGAATCGATAAGAAAAAGCAGAAAAGAACACTTGAATCAGCAGTAACTGCTACAGCTACATCATCAGCACCGACTACATCAACTCCTGTTGTAGAGATAAAAGAAGTTGTAAAAGAAGTCAAAGTACCGGTAGAAGTTCCTGCCAAAAATCCTGCATTCTATGTTCAGTACCAGAGTGCAGAATATACTGTAGCCGATATCACAGAACGTGTGATCGCTGACTGCAATGCAAAGGGACACGCCGTAGAAAATCCGGAAGCTCTCTCCATTTATCTGAAACCAGAAGATAAAAAAGCATATTACACCCTTGGAGAGTTCAATGGATATATTGAATTATAAAGGAGTATTTTATGGCGCTTAACTTTCAACAGCTTGGAATGCTTGCAAAACTGAAATCCGCATTTTCCGCTTTTCAGCAGGAGCATCCTAAATTTATGCCTTTTATTCATGCAGTAAAAGGAGATGCATTCCGCAAAGACAGCATCATCGAAATCTCTGTCAAATCTCCGGAAGGACGGAATTACACTACGAATTTCCGTGTTACCGAAAAAGATCTGGAACTTATCCAGACGCTGAAGGATTTGCAGCAAAACCAATAATCGAGTAGACGGCGGTGACTAACCGCCGTCCTCTCACAACACCGTACATTACTCAACTATATTATGCTCTTACAACATATCTCCACTATCATTCTTAATCATGCAAATGTATCTGCTGTTAAAGCCCCAGTTTCTCTTTCAGTTCTTCCTCGATGTCATATGCGCTGAACTGCATCGGAATCTCATAATCTTCCTCCGGGCTGTGCTGTGGATTCCATACCTGTGCGTAGAATGGATTCTCTTTCGCCATCTTCGGATATGCCCAGGAATTCTTCATACATTCCGGACACCAGTGGCCGCCATGAAGAACTGCATTGACTGACATTTTGAACTTATGTCCGGATGCACACTTCCATTCTACCGGTGTATAAATGTCTCCTGCATGGTCTTCTTCATAAGAACCTCCACGGAATGCAGCTGCCTTCTCAAGATCATCTACATCCAGATTCTCAATTCCTTTTTCTTCATCATAACCATGATCCAGCGGTCTTTCCGGTTCTTCTGCCGGGTGGTAGAGTTCAAATGGTTTCGCATTCTGTTTTTCTTCCAGAGAGCCGAAGAATGCCTTGATCCAATCCATCTCCATATTCTCTTCCATCCAGATCGTTCCTGTCTTCTTCGCTGCGATTTCCTTATTGTGTGCATGCATTGCTTCAGCTGTCGGCATCATAGCTGCGATCATTGGGTTTGCCATCATTCTTTCCATCTCGTTCTTTACAGCGCCCCAGTAAATCTTAGCCGGAATCTGACGGAAATGAAGCTGCTCTTCCAGTTTGTCAGCATCCAGATAATACTGTCCATGGAAATTAAATCTTGCCACATCCTGCGGATCATACACATCTTCATATTTAATTCCCATTGGTTCCAGTGAAAGTCCTGCCATCTCCCAGGTTGCCAGACGATAATCCTTACCGGAACTTAAATTGTATGCCTTACGCCAGAAGCTTTCATCAACCCAGTCTTCGCAAAGGTTTGCCATACAAATACCGGAATCAAGTGCTGTACTCCACTCCAGTACGTTATTTGCCGGCTGGTGGAATACGATCGGCTCCTCGCCTGCACCTTCTGCACTTGGATGCTGTCCTGTCTGACGGATAGATACCCAGTATTTCAGTCCACTTTCAAAGACTGCTGCCTCTGAAAATACTTTTGATACTGCATAGTAATCATGAATAGACGGATTCATCGGGTCTCCGATTCGTCCAAACTGTACCGGATCAAGTCTGCTTCCTGTCATCGCAACTGTTCCGACATATGCGAAATGTACCTTGTCCGGATCTGGCTGCTCTTTGATTGCCTTGATGATATTTAATGTAGAACCGATATTTGTATACAATGTCTTCTCCGGATATTTATCAGCTGCAGGAGATACCATTGCACCGATATGAAGTACATAATCAGCTCCGTCTACACATTTCTTGATCGTATCATAATCTGCCATATCTCCCCAGACAACTTCAAGCGCCGGACACATATATTTCTTCAGAAGCTGGCGGTTTTTCTCTGATGGTCTTGCCAGGATTCTTGTCTTGAAACGGTTGTTTCTGGATAAGAGCTGCTTCATTGTCTCCTGTCCCATTGTTCCTGTTGCACCTGTGACAAATACAACCTTTTTCGGCTTACTTACATATTTATGTTCTTCCTCTTTATCAAAGTTAAGTGCCGCGTCAAATGCTTCTCTTACTGCGTTCAGTGCACGTCTTGCCATTCCGGCATCACCAATCTCATAGTAACCGATCTCAAGATCATTACACACCTTTTCTAATGCACTTCCGTCACGTTTTCTTGCTCCGACAGCCATCACTGCATAATCACATGGAAATTCAACTTTTTCTCCATCTTTTTCACCAATGACCTTGCCATCCTGGATCTCTGTTACTTTCACTTCTGTTACCGGAGTGATTCCATCTTGATAGATCTGCTCTGTCACACAGATTTTTCTTGTGCTTCCCATATCTGCACAGAATTCTTTCATCATCTCAAGGACTGTAACCTTAGCTCCTTTTTCTGAAAGATACTCTGCAACTTCCATGCCGACCATTCCGCCGCCGATGACTACAACATTTCCTTCTGCCTTTGCTTCGCCGTCAAGAACTGCATGAGAATCTACAACAAATGCTTTGTCATTTCCCGGAATCGGAGGTACGATCGGTGCTGCACCGATTGCATTGATAAATGTATGTGGTTTGATCTCTGCGATCATTTCCGGAGTCACCTTTGTATTCATGCGTATATCAACACCAAGGCGTTTTGCTTTCTCTGCCATAGACAGAACTGCTGCTTTCATCTCTGCTTTTCTCGGAGCCTCTCCTGCTGTCAGGAACTGTCCGCCAAGTGTGTCAGTTGCCTCGCAAAGGGTCGGATTATGTCCTCTCTTCTTCAGAATGATAGCCGCTTCAAGTCCACCGATTCCACCACCGGCGATCAGAACTGTCTCTGGCTTCTCTGCCGGGATGAGTTCACATTCTTTCTCTCTTCCGACTGCTGGGTTACGAAGACAAGTGATGCACGGAGAATCTTTACTCTCAAATCCATCATAACATCCCTGGTTACATCCAACACAGTAATCGATTTCTTCTGTCTTTCCGGCTTCTGCCTTGTTACAGAAGTCAGGATCTACTAGCTGTCCACGTCCGATCACAACCATATCTACTTTATCATCTTCCAGAATCTGTTCTGCAAGCTGTGGTGTATTGATTCTTCCGACACCGATCGTCAGCATTCCTGTTTCTTTACGGATCTTTGCAGCATTATCAATGTTAAATGCTCTTGGAATATCAATCGAAGGTACCTCATATTTGAGACCTGCCGAAAGAATATTTCCTCTGGATACGTCAAGTGTATCAACACCTGCTTCTTTTGCAAGTTTACAGAATTCAATCACTTCTTCGATTGTAAGTCCATTTTCCAGATAATCATCATGCGCATCAATTCTCATAAACAGCGGCATATCTTCCGGCATGTTCTCACGGATCGCACGGATACACTCCAGTGGGAATCTGCTTCTGTTTTCAAAGCTTCCGCCATACTCATCTGTTCTGTGGTTGATTCCACCGGAAAGAAAAGAGTGTGGCAGATAGTTATGTGCACAGTGAAATTCGATGCAGTCAAATCCTGCTTCTGCTGCACGTTTTGCTGCTTTTCCATAGCATGCTACAACTTCCTTGATCTGATCTACTGTGATTCCCGGAAGTGTGATTCCAGGTCCCATCGGCATATCACTCGCCATCAGAATCTGTGCTGTCTGATCCATTCCAACTGCCATACTTCCCTGCCACAGCTGGATACCTGCTTTACCACCTTCTGCATGGATCGCATCTGTCAGTTTCTTAAGTCCCGGAACATACTCGTCCTCACTGATAGAAAGGAATCCTCTTGGTGCACTCGGTGTATGGACAGAACAGACTTCTACCATATTTAAACCGCATCCACCTTTGACACGTGCCACATGATAGTCGATCAGCTGATTTGTTACATAACTTGCTTTTCCTGCAAATTTTGTTCCCATAGCCGGGAGCATGACTCTGTTTTTCAGTTCCATTCCACGGATCGTGATAGGGCTGAATAATTTTTCAAACATATTGTTTTTCTCCTTTTCTGCGAACTTTTTCTGTTACTGTCCACATTCTAAGACAGATTTATGACTCGTTCACCTCTTGATTCAACTATACAATCTACAGTTGGTGGAAAGTCAACGTTAAATAATTCACGAAAACCCATCCGTCTTTTCTCTTATTTTTCCTTTTTCTTTGTCACTTTTTCTAATTTTTTATAGATTTTCTCCTAAAACCATCTTATAATAGAGAAAAAAGCGTACACTTGGTGTACACTTTAGATTACAGCTTATAAACCATTCGTATTTTAGGAGCAATATATGAGAATCCAGGAAGTTGTCAAAAGAACAAATCTTCAGAAAAGAACAATCTATTTTTATATAAAAGAACAGCTGATTACACCATCATCACAGGAAAATGGTTATCACGATTTTTCAGAAGATGACATCTCCCGTCTTATCATGATCCGGAAACTGAGAGATGCCGGGCTTCCGCTTGCAGACATTCGTTCAATCTTATCCAATCCGAGAACTGCACCTTACTATCTCCATAAGCAGCTTCATCATCTTCAGACACAGCTGCTTACTACCGAAGAGACGATCAAAAGTCTGGATGATTTTTCATCCTCACTTCCGGTCTGTCATTCCTTTGAGCAGCTTTCTGATTATCTGGAAGGAATTGAGTTCAAACCGGACCTAAGCAAATATCACGCACAATATACTTCACGTGATGCAAGATTGATTGCCCGTTATCTGTGGCAGTCTTTTATTGATGCGCCAATGACAGAATACCGCCAGTTTCTCTGGCAGAAGATCATGAAGACTACACTGGAACATATCGATTCCGATTTAAAGGTTATGGCACAATATCTGCAGGCTCTTTCGCCGGAACAATTGGATACCGCCAATGTAAATCAATATCTGCGCAATCAGAAAATCATTGCACTTACACCGGAGGACTATCCTGATTTTGTGGAAGAATTGAAAAAGTCTCTTACACTCTTTGCAACGGATGAAATGCAAATAAAAAAATGGCGGTTACTGTATCGTCCGCTGATTCGCCCTACCACTTTGTTTGCATTCTCGACCAGTCATTTGCTGCTTGAGTTTCATCCGGATTACCAGAAATATTACAATAATATTCATGCGTGCTGCATGCTTTTTAAAGATTATCTGGACAGCAAAGAAGGCGAGAAGTTTAGAACTCTTCTCGCCTGTGCTTTTCAAGATAGTTATGATTTTGAAGAAAGCAGTTATGGGGAACTTGAAGTTGCTGCCGCTTTTCACCACAGTGTATATAATATGATGACTGTAGATAAGATCGAGACGTTTATATATTAGTGTTTCTGACGCTCTTTAATCTCTGCCTGTTTTTTATCAATATCCTTTTCGACATTTAAAAAGATCAGTAAAATCACCAGTATTACTGCTGTGATCACTTCAAAACCTACATATCCAAATGTAATAACATGTTTAACGGCTTCATTTTGAATTGCAGCTACCGTCACACCATTTACAAGCTCCGGTGCCACATAACCATTTCCTGCTAACAGCCCATTGAATAATCCTGTACAGACACCTGCCATTGCTATTGCAATAATATTGTAGACAGACATTGCCAGTCCATCACTTCGAAATCCCGTCTTCTATTCCATATGATCCAAATCTTCTTATTCTTTTGCATTTTCTTTTCTCTCTCCCCTTTCTTCTTTATGGTCTCCATGCGTCCTTCCACTCAATCATCGGATATTCTCCATCCAATTTCAATGGCAACCAGACATAATCTGCAATAGAGGTATTCGCATTTCCAAGAAATGGGGCATCCATTGCAACTTTATAGTCTTCTTCTGTTGGATGGATTTCTGAATTATACTGGGAAGTAATCACACGTTCCAGACTTTCATATTTTTCTTTCGTCACCACGTATTCCGGTACCCAACGATCTGCCATCACAAGATACAGATCTTCTCGTTCAGGGTCATGAAACACATAAGAGATCTGACTATTGAACGACGCACTGCTTGAATCATCCCTATGTGGATTTCCCAATACTTCATAGGGACCAAGCGGAGTATCACTTACCGCGATCTCACTTGGATTTGGTATATATCCGATCATTCCACTGGTAAGGAGATAATGTTTCTCTTTATACACAAAGTGCGTACATGCTTCTCTTGTATATGGTGGTTTCAGTCCTGTAAACATATCCAGATACTCTCCCTGTACATCCAGAAAATCTTCTGTCAGTCCAGTTGAAATCACACCTGCATGATCATGTTCGAAATACAGGTATCCCTTTCCGTTCTCATCCTGCCACAAATCAAAGTCTCCCACTGACGTATTAAACGGATGAAAATGATCTTTCTCCTTCTTATACGGTCCAAGCAGATTTTCTGAGGTCATAATAAGAAAATAGCCATCTTCTTCACTCATTTTTATCCAGCAGACATATTTCTGCGTTTTCTTATTATACAGAATATGTGGACGGTCTACATGTTTTGATGGGTGAAGGCTGGATTCCTTATCTTCTGTATCTGGTGGAATCACAAGACCTTCATCCTTCCAGTTGACCAGATCTTTAGAAGAATAAAAACGGATTCCCCAGGTCCAGACTTCATCTTTCCCAGTTGTGAACTCTTTATTCTCTCCATACCAATAATAAGTCTCGTTCTCGTAAATCATTCCGGCTCCATGTGCCTGAATACGTTTTCCTTCTGTATCCAGCATTATTTTTCCTGGATAAATCATTTTCTTTTCACTCATTTTCAATACCATTTTTCATGCTGTCAGACACCTTCTGCTCCTGACGACAGCATTCACCTTCCATCTTATTCTTTTATGCCTGAATCTAACCCTACTTTTACTTCAAACCGTCCATTTCCAAGTTCTTTTTCTGTTCCATCCGGCAACCTTAAGCATGCGGATGTATTTGCCGGAATCCGTCCGAAAATCTTCACTTTATTTTTATTCTTTTCCCATCTTAACTCAATGTTTCCATTTTCACTGTGATAGGTTCCTTCTGCCCACATAAACGGACAGTCATACTCCGGTGCAATCCGGATCCTGTCATAACCAATTCCTGCATTCTGTACACCAAGAACTTTCCGGTACAGGAAATCTCCAACACAGCCAAACGCATAATGATTAAAGGAACAACTTGCCAGTTTCCCGTCTGGTCTTACTGCATCCCAGTTTTCCCAGACTGTTGTTGCCCCCTGTTCCACTTCATAGAGCCAGGACGGACACTGCTTCTGAAGCAATACCTTCCATGCAGTATCTGCATATCCATACTGACATAAGATATCAAGAATATGCGGGGTAGCCATAAAACCGGTATCCAGTCTGAATCCATTCTTTACTACAAGTTCATTCAGTCTTTCCGCAAGAAGTGGTTCTTTCTCCGGTGACACCATATGATGTCTCAATGCCAGAATATAATTTCCCTGCATCTCCTGCCCAAGCTTTCCATCATCCGATACATATTCTTCTTCGAACGCCTGGCGGACTCTTTTTGCATAAGCGCGGTATTTCTCTGCATTCTCCATATTTCCCACTAATTCAGAAATTTCCGAAAACATATCTGCATCTGCTGCCAGCAGACTGCTTCCAACATAATTCATTGTGAGAAATGCAGAAGCCGGTCCATCGGTAAAGCCCTCTTCATTCACAACACTTGGAATAATCCAGTCTCCAAAGTGAAATCCTGTATTGATCAGATAACGCTGGTTTTCAAGGCTTCTTTCATCACAATTCTGTTCTGTCTGGAATCCCCCATAAGGAACCGCTTCACCTGGAAGTTCATGTGCAGCACACTCCATGGAATGCATCCATTTCCCCATAGCCTCATAATTTACTTGAAGAACTTCTTTGTCTCCACAGAGTTGATACATCTGAAGTGGCAGTGTCAGTATGACATCCCCCCACCCAAGAGACCCTGTATCCCCCTGCTGTACATAATTTCTGATCTGTGGTACTGTTCCAAGAACATATCCGTTTTCCAGCTGATCCAGGCGAATACTGCGGAGCCAGTCTTCGTAAAAGGCTGTCATGTTCTGATTGAACAGTGCTGTTGCCCCATAGACCACTACATCTCCTGTCCACCCTGCTTTTTCTCTTGTCGGACAATCCGTTGGAATCGTAATGTTATTCGAACGCTGGCTCCAGTAAATATTACTCTGCAGCTGATTGATCTGCTCATCCGAGCATTGGAAATTTCCTGTCACTTCATTTTCTGTACTGATTGCAAGAGCTGTGAAATCTTCTTTCTTCCAATCTGCTCCACCAGTCACGCGCACATAGCGAAATCCATGATATGTAAAATGTGGCTCAAAAATTTCTTCCCGCTTCTCTCCGCAAATATAAATATCCTCTTGTGCTCTGCTTGTTCCGGCAAAAACATAAAAGAAATTTCCCTGATCATCAAGCATTTCTCCATGTTCAAATTTCACTTCTGTTCCATTTTCTTCCTGAATCTTCACCCGGATAGTTCCTGCAAGATTCTGTCCAAAATCAACCACTGTTTCGCCATTTGGTGTAATAAATACGCTCTGTGCAGGAACTTCTTCAAATACCTTTGCCAGTGGACTGATCTGCGCTTCTGGTATTGGATTGTCCATTGTATGTGTTCTCACCGGAAACCACTTTTTATCATCATATTCTATCTTGGAAGGATCCCCGTCATATCTTCTTGCATCATAGGTTTCACCTAAGAACAAATCCGCACTTCGTATCGGTCCATCAAAGGAATATTTCCAGTTTTCATCAGAACACATGACTTGTTTTTTACCATTTTCATCTATCATCTCCAACTGGAGAAGTACTCCCGGTACTTCTCCATATTCACATCCGTGTCCAAGCGCAATCTTTCCTTTATACCATCCATCTGCAACTGTTACAGAAACTGCATTCTCTCCATTTTGCACAAATTCATCCACATCGTAGACCTGATACTTTAGTCTTCTGTCATACGCTGTAAAACCTGGATTCAATCGGCTGTCCGTCACTGACTTTCCATTGATCTTTACTTCATAAATACCATGTGAAGTCACATACAGACGGGCACGTTTCACAGATTTTCCCACCCTGAAAACACGGCGCATCTGTACTGCCGGATCATAGGGTTCCATCGGTAAAGCATCCCAGATATCCTCTTCTGTTTTCATTGCACTCATATCTCCGTGCATCATTGCTTCTGTAATCTTCCGCCACTCTTTTTTGGCTTCATTCAGAGGATTCTGTAGTAATTGTGGCAATGGCTCCGGCTCCATCCACTTTGCTTTCCAGTCAGATTTATCAAAAAATGCTGTTTCAAAATGATTTTCTCCACTTTGAATCATTTCTTCTGTATTTGTCCACACAGTAATCTGATAATGATATACGGATGTTGATTTTAACATTTCTCCCTGATAAGAAATATCTGTAGTATCCGAGTTTTCCTGAACACCACTATCCCATACAATTACGTTCTTTTCATCCTTAACAATAATTTGCCAGGCTGTCTGAAAGACATTGTTTTTTTCTGCATCAATCTCCCATGAAAATCTTGGATGTTGACAATCAATCGAAATCGGTTCTTTTACAAATTCACAGGTTATATTTTGGATAAACATAAATTTCCTCCACTTATTCTCTAAAATCATACTAATTACTTTGGTTACCAGGAATATTAATTTATTGTGAGTATAAGATAACACGTCTCCATGCTTTAATTATTGTAATATCAATTCAAATATTGTAAAATTAGATATAAATTGAATATTTTCAGTATTGGAATTCCTTTCCCATCAAATTCATTTTTCGGAGGTTATTTATGATCCAGGATATTAAAGCATTTTGCAAATTATTTTATGAAGCCACTTTTCTCTCAATCAATTGCTATGATTATGCATTGGATAAAAGTTATACTTATCCGGAAGATGCCGGGTTCAATATCATTGTAAATAATCCTTCCCCGGATTTTTTAAATTTCAAAAGGAATCCAGACTACTTTGTTTCAGATTCTTTTACTTATTATGGTTATGTTGAATCATCCAGACGCGATTATTGTCTTATTGTCGGACCTGTCTTCAGTACACCAGTAACAGAATCAGATACACACAATTTTATGAAGGAATGGGCCATCGATGCTTCTTTTCATTCCCGCGTCTCACAGTTTTTACAAAGCATTCCACAGCAATCACTCTATTCTTTTTTGAATGTTCTGGCTTATTTGCACTTCTGCATCAATGATGAAGTAATCTCTGTCAGTGAGCATTTCCAATTGGAAGGATTTGGTCAAACAGATAAGATATCCAGCATTTACACTGAGAAAATAATGGAACTCAAAGAAAATCAAAGATATCATAATACCCATTTTTACGAAAAAGAAATGATGAAATATGTCCAGGATGGAGATGTCAGACGATTGAAAGAACTTCTCAACAGCTCACAGAATCTTGTGGAGGGGATTGTCGCAGGCAACGCACTCAGGCAAAGGAAAAACATTTTTATCACAACAGCAACACTTACCACCCGGGCAGCTATCCAGGGAGGAATGAACCTGGAAGAAGCCTATCAACTGGCTGATATTTACATTCAGGATTGTGAACACTCTCAAAATATCGCTTATATTGAAAAGCTCAGCTATTCTATGCTGATTGATTTTACAGAGCGTGTTGCAAAAGGGAAAATTCCAGGTGGAATGTCCAAAGAAATTTTTGATTGTGTCCAGTTCATCTCCCGCCATGTAAATGAAGCGATCCGGGTTGGTGATGTCACGGAACATATCGGGAAAAGCCGCTCTTATCTCACTAAAAAATTTAAGAAGGAACTTGGTTTCGATATCAGTAGTTTTATCATGCGCTGCAAGTTAGAAGAGTCCAAAAGTTTGCTTACCTTCACAGAAAAAAGCCTGAGCGAAATCAGCAGCTATCTCTGCTTCTCCTCCCAGGCTTATTTTCAGAATGTATTTAAAAAGAAATATGGAATTACTCCTACCCAATACAGAAAACAGACTCAGCTTACAGTTCCACCTTCTTGATCAATCCGTTCTCATCGAATTCAATTGGTGTCATGCATGCCCGTCTTAGATACTGCCCCTTTGTACTTACATGGAAGAACACGTACCACTGTCCATTCACTTCCTCAATACTGCCATGATTGTTCCAGCTTTTCTCATTCAGCGATATATTGTCAACAATCACTCCCTGGTATGTAAATGGTCCAAGCGGAGACTTTGATGTCGCATATCCCAGACTACTTGGTCTTCCACTGGAGATATCTGCAAAAACATAATAATAGGTATCTCCACGCTTTCTCATAGAACTTCCTTCATGAAAATGATGCTCTTTCTCCGTCACAAGCCCTTCTGCAATCGTACTTTCATCAATGCTCATCATATCCGGATTCAGTTTTGCTCCACAAGAAGAAAACTGCCCCCAATAATAGTACGCCTGTCCATCATCATCAACAAAAACCGCCGGATCAATTCCTTTTACAGGAAGTTTCACCGCATTTTTAAATGGCCCCGTAGGAGAATCTGATACTGCAACTCCCTCCGTATCGTCAGAAAGACAAAAATATAGATAGTATTTTCCATCTTTATAGATACAATCCGGTGCAAACAGACTCTTGTTCTTTTGCTGTTCTATCAGTATATTCCTCAAAATCGGTAGGAACTGATCGATTGGAATCTCTTTGGTCTCTTCTGGAAGGAAAGTCAAAATTGCCTCCGGAAGTTCGTTATAAGACTTAACACCCTCTAAGTACGTTGGTTCCTGAATCTCGTCTGCCCACGGAACATCCTTGATGGAAAAGCTGATTTCACTCTCTACCCAATGTTCCAGATCTGCGGACAAAATTACTTTGTAATGATCGGAACACCAGGAATCCTCTTTTGTGTCAAGACTTCCATAGATATAGACTTTTCCATCCGGCATTACATGAGCTTCACCATCCGGGATGTTGGATTTGATATTTAGAAATGGTTTCATAGTTTATACACTGCCTCCCTCGCTATTCGTTTGTTTGTTTTTTCTAAGGCAACTATAACATTTGAGGGCGTACAGTTATTGTAATTTTATATATTCTATTGTAATTTTATCGTTAACTATTTTATTTGCAAATGGTTGGAAAGAGACGATTAGCGGCACCATCCTAAAGGCATAAGCCACCTTACATAACGGAATAGAAAAAGCTCAGAGGTCACGACTCTGAGCTTTTTCTTCTTCCTGCAGAAGTTTGATCTGTAGAAATCTAATTTCTTTTATTAGCTACTATTAGACTATGCTATCCTGATTGAAACGTCAACTTGAAAATATAAATGTTTCATCTTTTTCTATCCTTCGATTTTCATCTCAACCTTGCACTTCTTTTTATAACATGCAATGCCGTATTTTATAATCTTATGGATTCCTTCCTGTTCCAGAGATTCTGTATATCCTACATCTATGATCTGCTGAAATGCCTTCTCGCATTCTTTTTCCAGATTCCCATCAGACGCATGCTGGAGAATTGTGACATGTGCCACACTTAGCAGTTGCTGTTCACACTATGTGCGTCCAGTAATACATCTCGCCATTTTAAAGCGTAGTCCTTATCCACTCATCCACCAGCTCCGGCCAATGTTTTACTTCTTCATTCGCCTGTTCCCTCTCACGCTCAGTCTGTCCGGTGAACATTTTCGCCATCTCATTCAAAGCCTGTTTTACTTCTTCCGGAACCGGAAATGTTCCATCGTTCACTGCCTGACCTAATGCAAAAGTCTGTTCCAATGTATATGGTTCTCCAAACTCTTCATTTGCCCATGCTTCATCAGCTAGTGACAATCCATGTTTCCCTTGGGAAAACACATGGAATGCATACGGAATCTTCTTTTCCTGTAGAGCCTGTGCAAATAAGAATGAGTTCTGAACCGGAACCAGTTCATCTGTCGCCGTCTGCCACAAGAAACATGGCGGCATATCTTCTGTCACTTGTTTTTCCAGAGACATATATTCAAGTTCTTCCTCAGAAGCATCGGCTCCTAAAAGTGCAGTGAAAGAACCTCGATGTGCACAGTCACCGGATGTGATCACCGGATAGGAAAGAATGACTGCATTCGGTTTTGCGGATATGGACGCATATTCTCCTGTCTCAGATTCTTCAAATTCCTGCCAGTGTACCGCAACACTTCCACATGCATGTGCTCCTGCGGAGAATCCGCATAACATGATCTTATCTTTATCTACATGAAGTTCTTCTGCATGCTTTCTGATATAGCGGATGGCACGCATCAGATCCTGCATCGGCTGCAATTTCAATGGAATCATCTGTAAGAGATTTGTGGTATAAGTCACAACTGCAGTATGATATCCCATCTCATAAAACTTCTTTGCTACAATCTCACCTTCTGATGGAGAAACTACGGTATATCCGCCACCCGGTGCGATCAGGATACATGGTCGTACTTTTTCATCTTCATGGAAATATAATCGCATGTTCGGGATAAACCCGCATGCTGCTGCGTAATTGTATTCTGATTCATTCCATAATGTTATTTTGTTCATGATATTCTCCTTTCACAGCTTACCATCAGGGACGGGATTTTCTGGCTTTTTGCTTGCAAAAAGAGCCAGAAAACTCCGTCCCTAACCGGCACTACTGATTTTCTTTTTCCTTCTGATTCAAGGCATTCACAACTGCCTCATACATCGGTTTCGCAGCCGGCGCAGCACCGAGCAGCTCTGAAAGTGTCATTCCATAAGCAAACTGGATCATCGGGCCTTCCAGCATTCCCGGTACCATCTGGTTGAACATCTCAACTGCGAGTGGTGCTGCAACGATTTCGCCAAGTGTGCTGTCCATACTGAATCTTTCTACAACAAGACTTGTCTCTGTGTCATATTCGTAATCATATACACCGGAACCAACTTCGTGTACTTCCTCTTTTTCCGGAAGAACGATCACTGCTGTAGTGTTGGCCGGAACTTCTACATGCACATGGATCTTTCCATTCTTGCAGGATGTATTTGCCACAATCTTTCCGTAAACAGATTCAAACTCTGTGCCCCACTCTTCAATGCCTTTTACAAACATTGGTTTTACCTGGAATTTTTTATATCCCGGCTCTAACTGAGATAATCCGGCAACTTTACGGTACATCCAGTCACCTACAGAACCATACGCATAATGGTTCAGAGAGTTCATTCCTGATTCATCAAATGTTCCATCTGGTTTGATTGAATTCCAACGCTCCCAGATGGTTGTTGCTCCCATATTTACTGCGTAGAGCCATGACGGATAATCTTCTTTCATGAAGAGAGTTGCCGCCATCTCATGTGCTCCATTTTCAGAAAGTGCATGGCAAATATAAGGTGTTCCAACAAATCCCGTAGACAGATGATTTTTATGATTTTCGATATTCGTAATCAGTGTCTTCAAGATACGTTTTCTGTCTTTTTCTCTTGCAAGATTAAAGTACAGGGAAATAATTGCACCTGTCTGTGTCTCGCTTACGATACGTCCTGTCTCTGTATAATATTCTCTCTGGAATGCATCCAAGGTTGTTTCATAAAGATCCGCATACTTTTTCGCGTCTTCATCTTTTTCCAGCACCTCTGCTGTTTTCTTTACAAGCTCTGTTACATACAGATAGTACGCATTTGCGATCATATATTTATCTGTTGCTCCGGTTCTGTCTGCACTCTCTTCTTTGTCCAGTGCAAGCCAGTCTCCATACTGGAATCCACTCTGCCAGAGACCATTCTCTTCACAGTTATTCTTGATGTAGTCTACCCACTCATGCATACATTTCCAGTTTTCTTCCAGAATGCCTTTATCACCATACATCTGATAAACAACCCATGGAACGATAACTGCTACATCACTCCATGCGGAGGAGCTGTACTGTCCCAGGATATCCGGCACAACATGTGGCACACCTTTTTCCAGGGAAGATTCTGCTGCCACATCACGCATCCACTTCGTGTAGAACAATGCTGTATTCCTGTTAAATGCTGCTGTCCATGAGAATACCTGTGCATCTCCTGTCCATCCGAGACGCTCGTCTCTCTGCGGACAATCTGTCGGAATATCAAGGAAATTTCCTCTCTGTCCCCATGTAATATTGCTCTGCAGCTGATTTACTTTCTTGTTAGAGCAGTTGAAATCACCTGTCTTTTCCATATCAGAATGTGTCACACAGGCAATAAACTGATCTGCTGCAAACTCTTCCATTCCTTCCACACAGATATAACGGAATCCGTGGAATGTAAAATGCGGACGGAAGATCTGCTCTTCTCCGTTGCAGATAAATGTATCAATTGATTTTGCCTGACGAAGTGTCTCCGGATAGAAATTTCCGTCTTTGTCGAGAACCTCTGCGTGACGGATCACGATTTTCTGTCCTTTCTCGCCTTTCACATGAACCTCAACAACACCTGTAACAATCTGTCCAAAATCAACCAGTCTCTCACCCTTTGGTGTAACGATCAGTTCTTTCCCTTCAATCTTCTCTGTAATGCGAACAGGTTCATTCTCCTGTGCTGTTAAAACTGCTTTATCAAAATCTTTAACAACAACTTTTCCCTCTGTAATCTCAGGTGTATCCGTGTCAATCGTCTCACCCATGTAAATTTCGCTGTAACGGATTTTCCCGGTCTTTACAGACCATGTTTCGTCTGTAGCGATCACATCTTTGCTTCCATCTTCATATTCGATATGAAGCTCCGAAAAAGCTCCTGCCTGTGTACCATAACGGTTCGGCTCACAAGTAAATCCAAAAATACCCTTGTACCAGCCGTTTCCAACTGTAATCTTGATTTCATTTTCCGCAACGAGCATTTCAGTCACATCATAGATTTGATACTGCAGTCTGTTGTGATAGCTTGTCCATCCCGGCGCCATACGATAATCCCCAACTGTCTGTCCATTCAGTGTCACTTCATATACACCATGTGCAGTTGCATACAGAC
>OIZU01000802.1_pt1 | contig 21416 bp, 20 predicted proteins | sample 1588661 | NCBI WGS metagenome assembly OIZU01 (sample SAMN03283257) | human gut metagenome | biome: human-associated habitat; material: feces | host: Homo sapiens | place: USA | collected 2013 | reverse complement strand
ACAACAAAGAACAGAAACAGAAATCTTAGAAACAGGGATTAAAGTAGTTGACTTAATTTGTCCATTTATTAAAGGTGGTAAAATTGGATTATTTGGTGGTAAAGATATTACGGGGGCTATTTTGGTTAATGCGATTGATGGTAGTTGCCAATATTATAACATTGATAAAGTTCCAACTTGGGTTGATCGTGTTTATCCATCAGATTTATTGTTAACGCAATTAGAAAATTGGGGTCAATATACAAATGGATATTTCAATACAATCTTTTCTCAAAAGGGGGTTTTAAAACCTACAGATGGATATAACTATATTGCTTTAAATGATGATGTTTATTTGTATACTGGTTTAACATCAGTATCAAGTGATGCTTCTAATGTTGGGTTTGCTTTAATTAACATGCGTACAAAAGAAGCTAAATATTATGCAATCAGTGGAGCTGAAGAATTTTCTGCAATGTCATCAGCAGAAGGAAAAGTTCAAAACTTAAAATATACAGCAACTTTCCCAATCTTGATTAATGCTGGTGGGCAACCAACTTATTTCTTGTCACTAAAAGATAGTGCAGGATTAGTTAAAAGCTATGCGTTTGTTAGCGTTGAAAATTATCAAATTGTAGCCGTTGGAAATAGTGTTGCAGAAGCTGAAAAAGAGTATTATCAATTGTTAAATGATAATGGTAAAGTGAAGGTTGATTTTGAAACTAAGAGTTTAAAAGCTAAGATTACAGCGATTCAAGAAGCTGTCGTGAATGGCAATTCACATTACTATTTTAAAATTGAAGGTGAAGATAAAGTCTTTATTGCACCAATTTCTTTAAATAGTGAGTTACCATTACTAAAAGTTGGAGATCAAGTGAGTATTGAATTTGTTGATGATGATTCAGCAAGTCAGACAGTTTCAACTTTAAAAATCGGATAGAAAATAAGGAGGGGAAATAATGAATGAATTATTAGAACGTTTAAAAATGTATGAACCATTGTTTGGTCAATGGAAAGTGGATTTTATTGCGATTAATTATGGTGATATGGCTTGGGTTTATTTAAAAAATGATCGTGATGAAGAAGCTTTAATGAAAGTGAAAACATTATATTGTCCTGAAGAAGAAGTTGAAGGACGCGTCTTTGATTTAATGATGAAGTATGATGTTGTTGCTTATCCTGAACTGACAAATTCGCCTTATTTACAAGAAGAACATTATTATTTGGAAAATGATCATCATATTGAAGGTGTTGATATTTGTTTGTTATCGGTTTTACCAAAATTAGATGATGATGAAACACCGGTTTTAGAAGAAGATTTATTCCAATTGGCACTTCGTTATATGAATGGTAAAGAACGTGTGCAAGATGAATATCGTGCTTATGAGCTTTTTGAAAAAGCAGCGAAAAATAATCATGCCAAATCGATTTGTTCTTTAGGGTATATGAATGAAGTTGGTTTAGGAACACCAATGGATAAAGAAAAAGCCGTTTATTACTATCGACAAGCAGCGGATTTAGATGATGAAATTGCTTCATGTAATTTTGCGTTTTGTTGTTATGAAGGAATTGGCTGTGAACAAAATGATGAATTAGCGTTTGAATATTTTGAAAAGGCAGCAGCTAAAAATTTACCACGTGCATTATTCTATTTAGGAGAATGTTATTGTTTTGGTAGAGGTGTGGAAAAAGATGGTATCAAAGCCATGACACATTATAAACAAGCGGCTGATGCTGGTTTTATTCAAGCTAAATATAGTGTTGGTTATTGTTATGAATATGGAATTGGGGTTCCTCAAGATTTATCTCAAGCAGCTTCATGGTATCAAGAAGCTGCTAATGATGGATTAGAAGTAGCTCAGTTACAATTAGGTTATTTCTATGAAGCTGGAGAAGGTGTTGAACAAAACGAAGAAATGGCAGTGTATTGGTATCAACAGGCTTCAAATCAAAACTATGCGCCTGCTCATTGTTATTTAGCTTATTGTTATGAAATGGGAATTGGTGTTGAACAAGATGTTGAAAAAGCCAAAGAACTTTATTTAAGAAGTGCTAACATGGGATATCCTCGTGCTATGTTAGCTTATGGAAAACTCATTGAAAATGAAAATATGCCACTTGCTATGGAATATTTAAAACGTAGTGCTGATATTGGTTATGTTTATGCAATGTGTAAGTATTCTTATTATTTAGAAAATGGAATTGGGGTTGAAAAGAATGAAAATCTGGCTTTTGAATATTGTCAAAAGGCAGCTCAATATCAAGACCCTAGTGCTTTATGTACCCTTGGATATTATTATGAAAATGGAATTGGTTGTACAAAAGATTTACAAAAGGCTTTTGAATATTATCAACTTTCTAGTGATGCAGGAAGTTTAAGAGGAATGACTAATTTAGGATATTGTTATGAAGTGGGGATTGGAGTTGAAGAAAATCCTCAAAAAGCTGTTGAAATTTATCGTCGTGCAGCGGATTTAGATTATGATGTTGCGCAATGTAATTTAGGATATTGTTATGAAGCAGGAATTGGCGTAGAAAAAGATCTTCATAAGGCTAAGGAATATTATGAAAAAGCATCGGCTCAAAACAATTTACGTGCGATTTGTAATTTAGGTTTCTTATATGAACAAGGAATTGATGGGGAACCGGATTATCAAAAAGCAATTGAACAATATGAAAAAGCTGCTCAATTTGATTATCCAAGAGGTTTATGTAATTTAGGATATCTTTATGATGAAGGTATTGGAGTCGAAAAAGACATGAGCAAAGCTTTCTACTATTACAATCGTGCTAGTGATGTTGGTGATCCTTCAGCAATGTGTACAATTGGATATTATTATGAAAATGGTTTAGGGTGTCCTAAAGATGTTAAAAAAGCTTTTGAATATTATCAACGTTCAAGTGCTGGTGGAAATTTACGTGGAATGACAAATTTAGGATATTGTTATGAAGCGGGAATTGGAACTGAAGTGGATGAAGAAAAAGCTGTTGAAGTTTATCGCCATGCGGCAGAATTAGGCTTTGACGTTGCTCAATGTAATTTGGGATATTGTTATGAAGCTGGAATTGGTGTTGAAAGAGATTTACAAAAAGCTAAGGAATATTATGAACAAGCAAGTGAACGTAATAATCTACGCGCTTTATGTAACTTAGCAAATTTATATGAAATTGGTTTTGATAATCAAGAAGCCAATTATGATAAAGCTAGAGAATTATATGAACGTGCAGCTCAGTTTAACTATCCACGCGCCTTATGTAACTTAGGTTTATATTATGAAGAAGGTACAGGGGTTGAAAAAGATGAAGAAAAAGCAGTTGAATATTATCGTCAAGCAGCTGAACTTGGTGATGATGTTGCGCAATGTAATTTAGGATATTGTTATGAAATGGGAATTGGCGTAGAGGTTGATTTGAATCAAGCGAGACATTGGTATAGTGTATCTGCTGAAAGTCGTTATCCACGTGCATTATCTAATTTAGGATTGTTCTATGAACTTGGAAAAGCTTGTGAAGTAGATGAGAAGAAAGCTTTTGAGTATTATCAAGAAGCTGCTAGCTATAAATATCCTCCAGCAATCTGTAATTTAGCATGTTGTTATGAGGATGGAATTGGAACAGCTGTGGATGAAAGAAAAGCGTTTGAGTTCTATCTTGAGGCATCAAAATATAATTCATCACGTGGTTATTACAATGTTGGACGTTGTTATCACTATGGAATTGGAACAGAAGTTGATTATCAGGCCGCGATGAATTATTATCAAGAAGCTTATCATCGTCATTATATTGATGCTTATATTTCACTTGGACAATTGTATGAAAGTGGCTTAGGTGTTAAACAAGACTATATGAAAGCTTTTGAATATTATAATGAAGCTAAGGAACAAGGTTTTTCTAGAGGTTACTATGCTTTAGCAAATCTGTATAAAGCTGGTGTAGGTGTTGATAAAGATACACCTAAGGCCATTGAATATTTTACGATTGGGGCTAGTAAAGGACATGTTTCATCAATGTACAATTTAGCGGTATTGTATGATTTTGAAGCTGAAGAAAAATATCGTGATATGCCAAAAGCCATTGAATATTATAAAATGGCAGTGGAACATGGACATTATGGAGCGATGAATAATCTTGGTGTTTGTTATAAAGAAGGCGATGGAGTAGAGCTTGATTTTGATGAAGCATTTCGTTTGTTTGAAAGAGCTGCTAGAGGTGGCGATGAACATGCTTATTTAAATTTAGCGAGAGCTTATACTTATGGACAAGGAACTGATATTGATTTAGACAAAGCTTTACCTTGGTGTGAAAAAGCTGTGGAAGCTGGTTTAAATGATGCTAAGGATTTATTAAAAGAAATTAAAGGCAAATCTCAAAAGAAAAAAGGTTTCTCAATATTTAAAAAGAAGAATTAAAAGCAAAGACGATATCAATGAGATATCGTTTTTGCTTAGATAAAATATATTCTTAAAAAAATAGGATTCAAAGTGGGAAATCTCTTGATAAATATAGGAATTTATTTGTAATTATGATATAATTACACAATGAATTGAGGTGGATAATCATGAAATCTAAAATTTTAGTTGTAGATGATGAAGAACATATTAGAGAGTTGATACGTTTTTATTTAGATAAAGAAGGCTTTTCTGTGGCTGAAGCTGAAACAGGACAAAAAGCTTTAGAGATATTAGAAAATGAATATATTGATTTAGCAATTGTTGATATTATGATGCCAGTTATGGATGGTTTTCAACTTGTTGAAGAAATGAAGGAATTTAAAGATATTCCAGTTATTATGTTAACTGCGAAATCACAATCGGCTGATAAATTAAGAGGTTTTTCTTTAGGAATTGATGATTATGTTACAAAACCTTTTGATCCTGATGAATTATTAGCGAGAGTGAAAACAATTTTAAAACGTTATAGTATTAATAGTCAGAATATTGTTCAAATTAAAGATGTTATTTTTGATGGTGATAAATATGAAATACGTTATCATGATGAGACTATTCATTTGCCATTAAAACAATTTGAATTAGCTTTTGAGTTAGCTAAAAACCCTAATCAAATTTTTACTCGTGAACAATTGATTGAAAAAATTTGGGGAATGGATTATGATGGATTCGATCGTACTGTTGATGTTCATATCAAACGTATTCGTGAAAACTTAGGACATTTACCTGGATTTAAGGTTGTAACAGTGAGAGGATTAGGATATAAGATTGAGGTTGAACAATGAAATCCATCTATGGGAAATTAATCTTAGGATTTTTAGCAAGTATTTTGTTTAGTTTTTCAATTGCTGGATATTTTTCATTGCGTAAGAATTCTGATGAATTGAGTCGTTTGACAGTTGAGGAATTAGAAAATTCAACTGAATTAATTGCTGATTTTTTACAATTAATTGATAATGAAAATTTACCAAAAGTTTTAAATGGTTATGCTTCAACTTCTGAAGTTTCTTTTTCCATTGAAAGTCAAAATCATAAAGAAGTTTATGGAACATTGACGGGTCGTCAATTGACGAATAAAGAACATCAATTATTAGAAAATCAATTAGGTAAAACCATTACTTTACATGATTCTTCAATGCGTAAGTTAGCAAAATCATTTGAAGTGAATGGTCAACAATATATTGTCTTTGTCCAAAAAGATATTGGTAAAAAACAAATGATTTTTATTGATTCTGCAATGATTGCTGTTTTTTGTATGTTAATTGCGGGAAGTATTACTTTCTTGGTTATTGCTGATATTATTGTTAAACCAATTTCACGTTTAAATAAAGCAACTAATGAATTGTCTAAGGGAAATTATCGTGTTCGTGTTAATTATAGTGGAAATGATGAAATTGCTCGTTTGAATCGCAGTTTTAATCAAATGGCTCAACAATTAGCAAAACAAGAAGAAACGAGGCAACAATTTATTTCTGATGTTTCTCATGAGTTTCAAACGCCTTTAACAGCAATCCAAGGTTTTGCTACAATTTTAAAAAATGAAAAGTTAACAGATGAACAACGACAAAAATATGCAGATATTATCTTGTTTCATAGTAAACGTTTATCGACTTTATCTAGGAATATGTTACAATTAACAATCCTAGATGGTGAAGATGTGAAATTAGAAGTCAGTGAATTTTCATTGATTGAACAATTAAATCGTGTGATTGAAACACAGGATAATTTAGCAATAAGTAAGAATATTGAGATAGAATTTGATATTCCTAAAAATGATATTCTTATTGAAGCAGATGAATCACGATTAGAACAGGTTTGGATTAATCTGGTGAATAATGCGATTAAGTATACGAATGAAAATGGGGTTGTCACTATTAGTGTGAAAAAGACAACAAAAGAAGTAGAAGTAAGTATCGAAGATACCGGTGTAGGAATGAGTAAAGAAGCGATTTCGCATATTTTTGAAAGGTTTTATCGACAAGATAAATCGAGAAGTGTGGAAGGAAATGGCTTAGGGTTATCGATTGTTAAAAGGATTGTTGATTTACATCAAGGAACGATTGATGTTAAGTCAAGAGAAGATGGTGGTAGTCAATTTATAGTTAAATTACCACAAGTCAGATCTTTCCATTTGAGTGAAAGATTGATGAAAAAAGACAGAGATAATCATTCATAGGAAAGGAAAGAAATCTATGTATTTAAAGAAAATAGAATTACATGGTTTTAAATCATTTGCAGATAAATCAGTTATTGAATTTCAGCCAGGAATTACGGGAATTGTTGGTCCAAATGGTTGTGGTAAATCCAATATCAGTGATGCTGTAAGATGGGTTTTAGGTGAACAATCAGTTAAATCGTTACGTGGTTCTAATATGTCTGATGTTATTTTTAATGGAAGTGAAGATCGTAAAGCACAAAGTGTTGCTGAGGTAACATTGGTTTTTGATAATGAAGATCGTTTTATGAATTTTGATTATAATGAAGTTGAAATTACAAGACGTCTTTATCGTCAAAATAATGAAGCTGAATATTTGATTAATCGTGAACCATGTCGTTTAAAAGATATTATTGATTTAATTATGGATACAGGGTTAGGGCGTGATTCTTTATCAATTATTTCACAAGGAAATATTTCTAGTTTTGCTGATAGTAAGCCAGAAGAAAGACGTGGGATGTTTGAAGAAGCAGCCGGTGTTGCAAAATATAAAAAGCGTAAGTTGGAGTCTATTCGTAAATTAGAGAGAACAAAGGATAATTTAGATAGAGTTGAGGATATTTGTTTAGAGTTAGAAAAACAAATTGCGCCATTAAGAAGGCAAAAAGAAAAGGCTGAAGTTTATTTGGAATTAAAGGATCAATTGCAGTCTATTGAAGTGAGTGTGTTGGTTAAGGAAATTGAAAATTTATCTGCATCTTTAAAAGAATTAAATGATTCTTTGGATTCTTTAGATAAAGAAAAAGTAACTATTGAAGGTCAGATTCTTTTAAATGAACAACAAAATGAAACCTTAAAAAAGAAGATGTATGATTTGGATCAAGAAGTCAATGGGTTACAAGGACAATTATTAACAGCTATGAATAATGTTAATGAATTAGAAACTCAAAAAGTTGAAATTGATACCAATCGTAAACATATTTTAGAAAATACAGATAAAGAAGATTTACAGGCACGTATTGCTCAGATGAGAGCTATTTTACAAGATGCTGTTAATGAATATAATGATCGTGTTAATCGATATAAAGAAACCAAAGAAGAAAAGTTAGATTTAGAAGCTGCACAAGAAAAGAATCGTAGTGAAATGATGGCATTACGTCAAAATATTGAAAACTTAAATCTTCAATTACATAACAATCGAAATCGTAGAGAACAATTGGTTGATATTGTTGAAAATAAGTCTGGCTATAGTTATGGTGTCCGTTCAATCATGAAGGCTAAAGATTCTTTATCAGGAATCATTGGAGTTTTAGGTGATTTATTAGAAAGTGATGCTCAATACGAAACTGCTTTAACGACAGCTTTGGCTGGGGCAGTACAGTTTATTGTCACAAAGACAGATCAAGATGCTAGAGAAGCGATTCATTTCTTAAAAGAAAATAAATCAGGGCGTGCGACTTTTTTACCTGTTGAAGTGATGAAACCTCGAAGTTTAAGAGATGATCATTTGATGGTATGTCAAAATTTTGATGGTTATTTAGGGGTGATGAGTGATTTTGTTCGTTATCCTCAAGAGATTGAAAGTGTTGTTTTGAATCAGCTAGGGAATATTATCTTGGTTGATACTTTAAAACATGCATCAGCTTTATCACGTGCTACTTTTGCTAGATATAAAGTTGTGACAATGGATGGTGAGGTTGTTAATATTGGTGGTTCTTTAACTGGTGGAACAAATAAATCACAATCATCGAACTTTGCGAGTAAACGTGAGTTAGAGATGATTAAAGAGACAATTGTGAGTCAAGAAAAAGAAATTAATCATAAAAAAGCAAAATTGAATGAATTGGACAATTTAGCAAGAGAAATTTCTCATCATTTATTGCAAAAACAAATGTCATTTGCTAAGCTTGAAGTTGTAGTTACAAATAAGAAAAGTGAACTTCAAGTGGCTAAGAGTGAATATGAAAGTTTAACTCATCGTAGTGTTGAATTATCAGAGATTGAAAGTGGTGCTCAAGATAATCAATTGATTAATGAATTAAATGAAGCAAAGAAATTACGTGATCGTTTAACTGAATCTATTCAAGCAAAACGTGAATTACGTATGAGTTTTGTCAATGAAAATGATAAATTAGAAGAAACTCTAAGAGCATCACGTGCTCATTTAAGAGAAATTCAATCGGAAATGACTCAAAAACAAGTCAATAAAGCTAAACAAGAAACTGAGTTATCTAATTATTTATTGCGTTTAAATGATGAATATAAGATGACTTATGAATTTGCTAAGGAAGAATATACACAAGAAATCAATATGGGTGAAGCAAAAGAAAATGTTCGTTTATTGCGTCATAAAATTGATTCTTTAGGGAATGTTAATTTACAGGCGATTGAAGATTATCAAGAAGTTTCAACCCGTTATGAAACATTGAATAGTCAAAGATTAGATTTAATCAATGCACAAGATAGTATCTTAAAGGCAATTGATGAGATGGATGAAATTATGATTAGTCGTTTTGGTGAAACCTTTGAAAAGATTAATAAAGAGTTTAATATTGTCTTTAGAAATCTTTTTGGTGGAGGAAAAGCTGAATTAAGATACAGTGATCCTGATAACATTTTAGAAACTGGAATTGATATTGATGTGCAGCCGCCAGGAAAAGCCGTCCAAAATATTACTTTATTTTCTGGGGGCGAAAAGGCTTTGATTGCCATTTCATGTTTATTTGCAATCTTGCGTGTTCGACCAGTTCCAATGTGTATCTTAGATGAAGTTGAAGCTGCATTGGATGTTGCGAATGTTGAAAGATTTGCAAAATATTTAAGAGAGTTTTCAACCCAAACCCAATTTATTGTTGTAACGCATAGAGAAGGAACAATGGAAGAATGTGATTTATTATATGGTGCAACAATGCAACAAAAAGGGGTTACAAAGCTAGTCAGTGTTAAATTGAAAGATGCAATTGACTTGGCTGGTGCATAAGGAGGAATAACAATGGGATTTTTTAGTAAGATTAAAGAAGCAATTGTTGGTAATTCGGCTAAGCAAAATGAGAAATATGTTGCTGGATTGGATAAATCTGGATCATCACTTTCATCAAAGATTAATGAATTAGCAGCACGTTATCGTGAGATTGATGATGATTATTTTGAAGAATTAGAAAATATCTTGATTATGAGTGATGTTGGTGTTTCAATGGTTATGACCATTGTTGATGAAATTAAAAAAGAAGTGCGTTTACAAAATATTAAAGACCCACAAATGATTAATGATATTATTGTCGATAAAATGTTTGTTATTTATGCTAATGATTCTTATATGACAACAAAGATTAATTATGATGATAATGATTTAACAGTTATCTTGATGGTTGGAGTCAATGGAGCAGGAAAAACAACGACAATTGCGAAACTTGCACATATGATGAAACAAGAAGGAAAATCTGTTATGGTAGCTGCTGGTGATACATTTAGAGCTGGAGCGATTGATCAATTAGCAGTTTGGGCTGATCGTTTAGGAATTGAATGTATTAAAGGAAAAGAAGGTGGAGATCCTTCATCGGTTGTCTTTGATGCTTTAAATCAAGCCAAAGAAAAGAATGTTGATGTTTTAATTTGTGATACTGCAGGACGTCTACAAAATAAAGTCAATTTAATGAACGAATTAGAAAAAATGAATCGTATTATTAAACGTGTTGTTCCTGCTGGACCACAGGAGACACTATTGGTGGTTGATGCAACAACTGGTCAAAATGGTATTTCTCAAGCACAAGAGTTTTCTAAAATCACAGATATTACAGGAATTGTTTTAACGAAGATGGATGGAACTGCCAAAGGTGGAATTGTTTTATCAATCAAAGATAAATTAAATATTCCAGTTAAATTCATTGGTCTTGGAGAAAGCATGGATGATTTACAAGAATTTGATCTTGAACAATATATCTATGGTTTATGCAAGAATTTAATGGAGTAATGATATGGAATCAAATTTAGAAAAGAAACAAAGAGTAAATTTGTTGATGGATTGTTATGAGGAATTATTAACGGATAAACAAAAAGAATATTTGATGCTGTATTATGAAGAAGATTTTTCATTAGCAGAGATTGCTGAGGATTTAGATGTCTCACGTAATGCTGTTTATGATAATTTAAAAAGAGCAGTAGCATCTTTAGAAGATTATGAAAAGAAATTACATTTACTTGAAAAGCATATTCAAAGAATGGATTTAATTCAAAGGATTGAAGCTGAACAAGAAACATCAAGAGAAGAATTAAATGATTATCTAGAAATGTTAAAGAAGATATAGGAGGGTGAATTATGGCTTTTGAGTCTCTTTCAGAAAGATTACAAGAGAGTTTAAAGAAAATTAGAGGGCAAGCAACATTAACTGAAGAAAACATGGATGAGATGCTTCGTGAGATTAGATTAGCATTACTTGAAGCAGATGTTAACTTCCAAGTTGTTAAGGAATTTATTGCCAATACAAAGGAAAAAGCATTAGGACAAGATGTTTTAGGTTCTTTAAAACCTGGACAAGTTGTTGTTAAAATTGTTCATGATGAATTGGTAGAATTATTAGGAACAAGTGTTAGTGAGTTGAATTTATCAAAAACTCCAACAGTGATTATGATGGTTGGGTTACAGGGGTCAGGGAAAACAACGACTTCTGGAAAGATTGCTAAGTTATTAGTTAATAAATATAGTAAAAAACCATTACTCGTTGCAGCCGATATTTATCGTCCTGCTGCGGTTGACCAATTAAAAACATTAGGACAACAATTAGACATTCCTGTCTTTGAAAAAGGAACAGATATCTCAGCTGAACAAATTGTCAGTGAAGCTATGAACTATGCATATGCCAATCATCATGATGTTGTTTTAATCGATACCGCTGGTCGTTTACATATTGATGAACCATTAATGCAAGAATTACAAAATATTAAAGGAATCGTCAATCCAAGTGAAATCTTATTGGTTGTTGATGCGTTAACAGGGCAAGATATTGTTAATGTTGCTCAATCATTTAATGATCATTTAGGAATTACTGGGGCCGTTTTAACGAAGTTAGATGGTGACTCTCGTGGTGGGGGTGCATTATCTGTACGTCATATTACACATGTACCAATTAAATTTATTGGGACTGGTGAAAAATTAGATGCAATTGATTTGTTCTACCCAGATCGTATGGCAGATAGAATCTTGGGAATGGGGGATGTTGTTTCATTAGTTGAAAAAGTTCAAGATGTCTATGATGAAAAAGACACAATGAAAACATTCCAAAAGATGCAACAAGGAACATTTGGTTTAGATGATATGCTTGATCAGATGCATCAGGTTCGTAAATTAGGACCATTATCAGGAATCTTAAAAATGATTCCAGGAATGCCAAAAATGCCTGAAATTAATGATGAAGATACTGATAAAAAATTAAAAATGACGGAATCTATTATCTATTCAATGACTAAGGAAGAACGTCGTAATCCTGATATCTTAAATGCTAAGCGTAAAGAAAGAATTGCTAAAGGATGTGGACGTAGTGTGGCTGATGTCAATCGTTTGATTAAACAGTTTGAAGCCTCTAGACAAATGATGAAACAAATGGGTAATTTAGATCCAGTGACTGGTATGCCTACTCAAAAACCTAAACAAAACATGACTTTTAATCCTTATCGTAAAAAAGAAAGACATAAGAAGAAAAAGAAAAAATAATGTATGAAATAGAAAGCGATGGATAGAGAAAAATATAAGTTTATATCTGTTGCTTTTATTTTGTAACTCTTAAATGCGAAAGAATCAAAAACAAGAGATTATCTTCATTACCATACTTCTTCTGATAAGATACTATGTAAATATCCAACTTTCTCAGGTAGTTCAAGTTATAGCTTGTTAGATGATAAGGATAATAGAACGAGTAATATAAATATTGATAATGATTATATAAATAGTTTTGAATAGTGAGCTAAAAAGGAGGGGCTGTGATGAATGATATAATATTATGCGTTATTTCAATTTGCATATTATGTATATGTTTGCATTTTAAATGTTCATTAAAAATGACTAAGATTCTATTTGGATTCAATTTTGTTGCAATTATTGCGAATTTTATTTATTATTCTATTCAACCAAAAGTAGGTGTTGCAAGTGCATATCCAGAAGTTTATGGTTTATTATACACCTATAAAGCTATTTTTGTATTCATTATATGTGTAATTATTATCGCTTTAAAAAAACATATTGAAATCAGAAAATAAAGAGAATTATATCAAGTATCAAATAAAGGTATAAATATAGTGAATTATTCTATCACTATATTTATACCTTTTTATGGGTCTCTAAATTTCCGCGGGGTTTGTAAAAACGAGACTCAAAAATAACGTGGGGTTTTATTGACCCCACACGTGTTTAAAGTGAAGAAAGTATCATTCAAAACCATGGGGTTAAGAATGATACTTTTATTCTACAGAAACAGCCATTTCTAATGATTATTTTTTATTTTTCTTATAATTTCCTCTTTCTTTTCCAGGCTCTCTATTTGTCTTCTTTTTATTTGTCAATAGAGGTAAGGAATCTTTATTTATGCAGTACATTATACGGCTTCTTAATCTTTCAAAGTTCTTATATTTTAATGATGTTTTCAAAAGAACTTTTATTCTTCCATTAATTGATTCTATTGGACCATTTGATATTCTTCTTTGACCAATAAGAATGAAAGAATTCAAAATTTCAGTTCTCCAGTTTTTTAAAAATCCAACAACATCCTTAAACTCATTCATATTCAATTTGACTAATTCATTATATAATTCATCATATCTCTTAGCTGCATTTTTATATGTATAGTCTTCGTTGAAGTCAAGATAGTCTTCTTTCCATTCATATGCATTTTTTAATAATGGATCAATCTTGAGCATCAATTCAAGTATTTGAGGCTTGTTTATGGCATAGCCGATTTTCTTATTGTATTGAGGAATATTATCTTCAATGTCTCCTTTTCGTTTCATGAGAAGGTGATTCCAATGTTTCAGCAAATAATAATTAACGCTGTCCTTATCTTGCTTGGACATAACATGAATTCGTACATTCTTTAATGCATCGTTAATATTTTTTACGACATGAAATGAATCGACCATGACAATACAGTTCTTAAAATGATGATAGGCAAAATCTCCGTAGGTTGTGTTCATATCAATGCTTACATATTTAACATTACTGAATTCACTTTTATTGATGTACTGCATATAAGAATAGAGCTTGAATTTTTTCCTGCTTGGAAATATATCGATAATCTGACTTGTTTCCCAATCAATGAAGATACAAGCAAATTTATTATCCCAGGTTCTGCCTAGATAAAATTCATCAATTGAAAGAACTCTAGGAAGTGGGTTAGGACGCATGGTGACATACTGATCAAAAATATTGACAACAGAAGAAGTAGAGATATGATTCTTTTCACCAATGGAAGTAAAAGTATAATTCAATCTCTTACAGTCCTTGAGAACCTGTATAATTGTAGCGTTGGAAATTCTTTGTCTAGCAGCAATGAAAGGATTATCTTCAAGAAAAGACTTATGACAATCATTGCATATAAATCTTCTGCATCTGTAATTGATATAGGTGTTATTTGTGTTGAAAATAGAATGAGTGATTTTTTTAATCTTGTAATCTTTGATATTTGCATTTAAACTGCCACAGCAGGGACAAGGCTTAATTTTTCTGGATAAAGTGACATTAATAAAAACGGTATTATCAGTTCTTGCAATGTTTAAATCTTGAATATCATCAGGTTGTAAACCAAGTAAATTTATAGTATCATAATCCATGAGTTAAAACTTTCCTTTCATATATGGTTGTTTCTGCAAAAATATCATATCATGAAAGGATTTTTTTAATATGAAGGAGACCCCTTTAAAATTTAGAGATAAAAAAAGGGACACCCCACGGAATTGTAGACCAAAGGGTTGACCCCACACTAATTTAAATTTCTCTTTTTATTTTGTTTATTTACTTTTATAATTAGTATGTTTTTTATCTGATTATTTTATTGTTTGGAATTTATCTGCTGAATTGAGTATTGAGTTTTTATTCAATAAAAATATAATTTTATGTCTTGTTCTTGAAACTATTAGTAAATAGTAATGCAGAAAATACAAGTGTTAAGTAAAAATACTTGACAGATAAAATATTTATGGTATTATATGTAGGCAAACTAAAATAACGGAGGAAATATTATGGCTGTAAAAATTAGATTAAAAAGAATGGGTGCTAAAAAATCACCATTTTATAGAATTGTGGCTGCAGATTCAAGAATGCCAAGAGATGGACGTTTCATTGAACAATTAGGAACTTATGATCCTAGACAAAATCCTGCAGTAGTAACAATCAAAGAAGAAGAAGTTTTAGCATGGTTAAACAAAGGTGCTCAACCTTCTGATACTGTAAGAAATTTATTAAGTCAAAAAGGTATCATGAAAAAATTCGCTGAAGCTAAAGATGCTGCAAAAGCTAAGAAATAAGCTGGTGATTTTAAGTGGACTACGTAAAAACTTTACAAGATATTGCTAGTGAATTAGTAAGTGATAAAAATAAATTAGAAGTGAGACAAATGCCTTCTTTAGAAGAAGATACAATTGTTTTATATGTTTACGCTTCTCATGAAGATATCGCTAAACTCATTGGTAGAAAAGGTATGATGGCTAATTCAATTCGTCAATTAATGTCTGTTTGTGGACGCTTAAATGACAAGAAATTAGATATCAAATTTGAATCTTATGGAGAATAGATGTGATATCACATCTATTTTTTTTCAAGGAGGAAATTATGGAACAGGTCATTGTTGGAAAAATTGTAAATACACATGGGATTAAAGGTGAATTAAAGGTTAAAACTTCAACTGATTTTATTGAAGAAAGATTTGCGAAGGGAGCACATCTTTATATTGATGAAAATGGTGTAAAAAAAGAAATGATTGTAAAAAGTCATCGTTTTCATAAAGGCCATGTCTTGGTTTGTTTTGAAGGATATCAGGATATTAATTTGGTAGAAAAATATAAGGGATGTTTGCTGTATGCTGATAAAGATGTTGATTTATTGGATGAAGGCGAATATTATGTTGGAGATTTGATTGGTTGTGAAGTTTATAATCAGGGTGAATTGATTGGTAAGGTAAAAGATATTCAGCTCTATGAACATCATGATCTTTTGGTAGTTGAAGGAAAACAAAAGATTATGATTCCTTATGTTGATGCATTTGTTGAAGCTGAAGATATTGAAAACAAACGTATTGATGTTCATTTGATTGAGGGTTTTTATGATGAAGATTGATATTCTTTCTTTGTTTCCCGAAATGTTTGAAGGCTTTTTGAACACGTCTATTATTAAAAGAGCAATTGATGCTAAAGTTGTTGAAGTGAATGTGCATGATTTTAGAGAATTTGCTGATAATAAGCATAAGAAAGTTGATGATTATCCTTATGGTGGAGGACAAGGAATGGTCTTGATGTGTCAGCCTATCTTGGATTGTCTAAAAACTTTGGTAACTAAGGAGTCATTAGTTATTTTAATGTCTCCACAGGGACAAACGCTTAATCAGGCTTATAGTCAAAAATTAGCCCATGAGCAGAAACATTTGATAATTATTTGTGGACATTATGAAGGATTTGATGAACGAATTAGAGATTATGTGGATGTTGAATTATCAATTGGTGACTATGTTTTAACAGGTGGCGAATTAGCCAGTATGGTTGTTTGTGATTCTGTGATTCGTTTATTAGAAGGCGCTATTCGAGAAACTTCTCATGAAGATGATTCTTTTAGTGATGGACTTTTAGAATATCCGCAGTATACTCGTCCTTATGAATATGATGGAAGTGTTGTTCCAGAAGTTTTAATGAGTGGTCATCATGAAAATATTCGTAAATGGCGTTTACATCAGTCACTTTTAAAAACATATCGTAAAAGACCTGATTTGTTACAAAATAGAGAGTTTAGTGAAGAAGAATTAAAAATTTTACAAGAAATTCAAAAAAATGATTGATTTTATAAAGAAAAAATGATAATATATTTCAGTCTTTGGACGCAGAAGCTCCGCTGGTTATAAAACGTATGAACTTCGTAGACTAAATTTTGTGAAGGAGGAAGTCATATTATGAATATGCAATTAGTACAAGAAATTACTAAGAAACAATTAAGAAAAGACATCCCTGATTTTAAAGCTGGGGATACAGTAAAAGTTTATGTAAAAATTCAAGAAGGTGACAAAACACGTACTCAGTTATTTGAAGGTGTTTGTATCGCTAAAAAAGGTGGAGGAATTTCTGAAACTTTCACAGTAAGAAAAATCTCTTACCAAGTTGGTGTAGAAAGAACTTTCCCAATTCATTCACCAATCATTGATAGAATTGAAGTTGTTAAAATCGGTAAAGTACGTAGAGCTAAATTACATTACTTACGTGGATTATCTGGTAAAGCTGCTAGAATTAAAGAAATCCGTAAATAAGAAGTATGGGGAGATCCCATACTTTTTTTCTAGTTTTTTAGCTTATTTACATGTATAATAGGAAAAGGTGATGATGATGGATAAACAAAAGAAAAAATGGATAGCTTCTTTATTAGAAATGCTTGGAGTCATAGTTTTAACAGTTGCAATATTTAAGTTTGTTGTGATTCCTGTACGTATAGATGGAATTTCAATGGAAAATACTTTACATGATCAAAGCGTGGCTATGATTAATGCTATTGGTGTAAGCGAGGAGAATATTCATCGTTTTGATATTGTTGTTTTATATAGTGATAAGCTAGATGAAAAGATTATTAAAAGAGTGATTGGAATGCCTGGGGATACAGTTGAATTTAAACAGGATGAATTGTATATTAATGGTGAGAAAATGAATCAGGATTTTTTGGATTCTGATTTTGTTGAACAATCTAAAATTACATATAATGTTTCTCAATTTACGGATGATTTTAAAGTGAAGGTTGATGAAGGAAAATATTTTGTAATGGGAGATAATCGTTTGCGTTCAACTGATTCTAGGGAATTAGGAGCGTTTACTTTGGATGATATTATCGGAGTAAAAGGATTGGTGATTTATCCTTTTAGCGATATTCAATGGATAGATTAGGAGGATTCATATGGCACAGATTCAATGGTTCCCTGGTCATATGGCAAAAGCCAAAAGGGAAATAAGTGAAAAGATAAAGGTTATTGATATTGTGATTGAATTGGTGGATGCAAGAGCACCTTATTCATCAAAGAATCCAATGATTAATGACATTATTAAAAATAAACCACGTTTAATTGTTTTAACTAAAAAAGATATGGCAGATGAAAATCTTACAAAACAATGGGTTCAATATTATGAATCATTAGGTTATCAGGCAATGAGTGTTAATCTTAAGAATTTTAATGAATATCAAAAGATTATTGATAAATGTCGACATGTTTTAAAAGAAAAAATGGAAAAAGAACTTGCCCGTGGATTAAAACCACGTGCGATTCGTGCAATGGTTTTAGGAATTCCAAATGTTGGGAAGTCAACTTTTATTAATCGTTTAGCTAATCGTAAAGCGACAATCACAGGGAATAAACCAGGTGTTACAAAAGCTCAGCAAATCATTAGAGTAGCTAAAGATTTTGAATTGTTTGATACTCCAGGGGTTTTATGGCCTAAATTTGAAGATGAACATATTGCTAAAAATATTGCAATGATAGGTTCTATTAAACAAAATATTTTACCATTAGATGATTTATTTATTGAAGCGATGACTTATTTAAGTCAAAATTATTCTTCAATTTTAAAAGAACGTTATCAACTGGAAATTGATTTAGAAGATCCTGACTGGGTTTTAAAGACATTTGATCACATTGCTCAGTTACGTAAGATTAAACCATTAAAGGGTGAAACAGATTATGACCGTGTGATTGAACTATTCTTTAGTGAAATTAATGATGGTAGTATTGGAAGAATCACATGGGAGGATACATCATGTGTGAAAGATTAAAATTTGAAAAAATGGCTTATGATTTAGGGAAACAATATGTGATTGGACTTGATGAGGCAGGACGTGGTCCAATGGCTGGGCCTTTAGTTGTAGGTGGAGTTATTTTTGAAAAAGGTTATTATAATGAATTGATTAATGATTCTAAACAATTATCAGAGAAAAAGCGTGAAGAATTGTATGATATTATTATTCGTGATGCTTTAGCGTACCAAATTGAAGTGATTGATGTTGAGGATGTAGATCGTTTAAATGTCTATCAAGCGAGTAAAAAAGGGATGTTAGATGCGATTGAGCATATTGCTATAGAGCCTGATTATGCATTAAGTGATGCGATGCCTTTAGGTGATCAGATTGAACACTTAGCCATTGTTAAAGGAGATACTTTATCAATGAGTATTGGTGCAGCGAGTATTTTAGCAAAAGTGACACGTGATCGCATTATGAAAGAATATGATAAAATTTATCCTGAATATGGCTTTGCCAAGCATAAAGGTTATCCAACCAAACAACACAAAGAAGCTTTAAAACAATATGGAGTTACACCTATTCATCGTCGTTCTTTTCAACCTGTCATTGATGTTTTAAATGAACAATTAACCCTTCCGATTTAGAAAATTATACAAAAAGTATAATTTTTTTATTTTTTTTCAATAAAAAAAAGAAAAATGAAAATTTTTTGGGTATATAGTAGTAGGAGGGAAAATATATATGGAAGAATTATTATTGTATTTCGCATTAAAGTATGAAGGTGATTATAGGAAAATCTATGAGGCTTTAACCAAAAAGGAATTAGTTGATGATGCTTTAAAGTTTGAACTTAAGAAGAAGTTAAAATGTCAATATACGACAATCTTTAGTGATGATTATCCAAAAAGACTGAAACAAATCAACTGTCCACCATTTATCTTATTTTATTATGGGGACATTTCCTTAGTTAATCAAAAAAACATCGGTGTTGTTGGAATGCGTGAAATGAGTGATTATGGTAAAAAAGCAACTGAAAACTTTACAACTCAGTTGGTCAAAGAAGGCTATACGATTGTAAGTGGGATGGCTCGTGGGGTTGATCGGATTGCACATAAAAGTGCAATTGCTGCTAATGGAAAGACGATTGCTGTTTTAGGAACTGGGATAGATTATTGTTATCCTAAAGAAAATCGAGATATTTATGAAGAAATGAAAAAGAATCATTTGGTATTGAGTGAATATCCATGGCTGGTTGCTCCACAAAAACGCTTGTTTCCATTTCGTAATCGGATTATTTCAGGATTATCAGAATCTTTGCTGATTAGTGAAGCGAGAGTGAAAAGTGGAACGATGATTACAGCTGGTTATGCCTTAGAACAAGGCAAAAATATTTATTGTGTACCAGGTCGTTTTGATGATTTTCAGGGTTGTAATGAATTGATTAAACAAGGTGCAAAATTAATAACAAATATTCAAGATATTCTGGAAGATGAATATTTTGGTTGACAAATTGAAAAAAAGACCTAATAATAGAGTGAACTAGGAGGTAGATTAATGGGTAAGAATTTAGTAATTGTCGAATCACCTTCAAAATCAAAGACAATTGAAAAATATTTAGGCTCTGATTTTGAAGTGACTTCCTCAAAAGGACATATAAGAGATTTGGCCACAACGGGAAAAGGTGGTCTTGGTGTAGATGTAGAAAATAGTTTTAAACCAAACTATGTGATAAATAAAGATAAGAAAGATGTTGTCAAGGAATTAAAGAAATGTGTAAAAGATGCTGATTATGTTTATCTGGCAACCGACCCTGATCGTGAAGGAGAAGCCATTTCTTGGCACTTGGCAGAGGTTTTAGGGATTGATCAAACACTAAGCAATCGAGTGGTTTTTAATGAGGTCACACGTGATGCGGTTATTGATGCTTTAAATCATCCTCGAACAATTGATCAAAATCTTGTGAAATCTCAAGAAACAAGACGTGTTTTAGATCGTATTATTGGATTTAAGCTTTCTAAATTATTACAAAAGAAGATTAAATCAAAATCAGCGGGTCGTGTTCAATCAGTAGCTTTAAGACTTATTTGTGAAAAAGAAAAGGAAATTGAAGCATTTATTCCTGAAGAATATTGGAAGGTTAAAGCATTATTTGAAAAAGATGATATTTCTTTTGAAGCGGAACTGGCTAAATATCAAGGGAAAAAGATTGAATTAAAAAATGAAGAACAAACGCTAGCTGTTTATGAATCATTGAATAAAGAATTTATTGTTTCTGATGTGAAGAAAACACAAAAGAAACGTGCCTCTAAACCACCATTTATTACTTCAACGTTACAACAGGAAGCTTCTTCTAAGTTGAATTTAAATAATTTAGCACATATGAAAGTTACTAGCATATTTATAAGTACAACTACAAAGCAGAATACTAATAATAATGGGGAATTCATTATTATAGATTGTATAGAAGCTGGAACACCTATAACAACGAAGAATATGTAAATTAAGTATGTACCAATTTCTTGAGCTCCACCTAAATTAGAGAAGAAATTACTAAATATAGAAGCACAAATCATAGTAACAGTAGTGATTATTAAATATTGGTTGCCGAGTAAAGTATTTAAAATAGATAAAAATGAATTACTTGTTGGAATAGCAGATGATAAGAAGCTAGCTATAGATGTTGATACAGCTACTATTACAAACGCACTACCTATAGATAATGCTAAATCTTTTAAAGATATATCTTTGTGAGTCCAATAAGATGAAGCAGCAGTTTCACCTTCTTTTATTTCTTGCCCTTCAACTTCATCAACGTGTGGATGAAGGAAGTGTTTTCTGAAGAAACTCATTGATGGTATAGCTATTAATATGA
>OIZU01000777.1_pt1 | contig 21952 bp, 18 predicted proteins | sample 1588661 | NCBI WGS metagenome assembly OIZU01 (sample SAMN03283257) | human gut metagenome | biome: human-associated habitat; material: feces | host: Homo sapiens | place: USA | collected 2013 | reverse complement strand
GCGAACGAAACGCTTCGCTGCGGTCGATGCCTTGGCAGCATGACCCTTTTCAGCTTTATTGGAACCCTTTTCGCTCAGATCTTCAAATCCCAGCTGAACAGCTTCGTAGCCATCGTTTTCCAGGGTTTTCTTCTGCAGCACTACGTTCGGCAGTGCTTCAACGACTGTGACAGGAATCAATACGCCATCCGTAGTGAATACCTGCGTCATGCCAAGTTTACGTCCTAAAATACCTTTCATGATGTCACCTCCATTACAGCTTAATTTCGATGTCAACACCACTTGGCAGCTCCAGACGACTCAGTGAGTCGATTGTTTCTGCTGTAGGTCCGACAATCTCAATTAAACGTTTGTGCGTTCTGATCTCGAACTGCTCGCGAGAATCTTTGTATTTGTGAGTCGCACGAATGATTGTGTAGAGGCTACGCTCAGTTGGAAGTGGGATTGGACCCGCAACTTGTGCACCTGTACGAGTAGCTGATTCTACGATTTTTGCAGCCGCTGTGTCAAGTGTACGGTGTTCGTACGCTTTCAAACGGATGCGGATTTTTTTGTTTGCCATCTTTTTCTCCTTTTCGTCTATTTAAGATAATAGGCTAGCTCCACAAGAAAACCGACGCGCGTTGCGTGGCAATGCAACCGAGCGTGTCGCAACCTCTTGCATCAAAGCTAATAGCTGTTTTTCACAGCACCATAGTAGTTTAACACAAACAAAGGCCCAATGCAAGGGATTTGAGAAGATTTTTTTCGTTTTTTTGATGAAAGTGTTTTCGAAAGAAATAGAGTGCTAAAAAAGTTGCTATTATATAGGAAAAGGGAGCGAGACAGAACAAATTTATATCCAATTTGTTCGTCGTCTCGCCCCCGCACAGTTGATTAGGTTATCTTTGGAGCTTAACAAGCTTCAAAGATACCAATCAACCACTGCGTCTAGCAGTTATTCCTATTATTCTCAGATGGCTGTAGTCTTTTTTCTTCCTATTTATCTATTTCTAGAAATTCCGTCCTGATTTGTTATAGCCATATTTTTCAACGAAATGCTCACGGAATTCTAAGAGATTGTCATCCATGATGGCTTGACGGACCTGCTTCATGAGGTTGATCAAGAAATACAAGTTGTGGTAGCTGGTCAAGCGAATACCGAAGGTCTCATCTGCCTTGAGGAGGTGGCGAAGATAAGCTCGGGTGTAATTCTTACAAGTGTAGCAATCACATTCAGGATCCAGCGGTGTAAAGTCTTCTGCAAATTGCGCATTTTTCACCACTAGGCGTCCTTGACTAGTCATACAGGTACCGTTTCGCGCAATCCGCGTCGGCAAGACACAGTCAAACATGTCCACTCCACGAATAACGCCATCGATCAGACTGTCTGGAGCTCCTACTCCCATGAGATAGCGTGGCTTGTTCTCTGGTAAGAGCGGAGTTGTGAAATCCAGCACGGCATTCATCTCTTCATGGCTTTCCCCAACAGCTAAGCCACCGATGGAATAGCCTGGAAAGTCCATGCTGACCAGATCTTGAGCAGACTGACGGCGCAAGTCTTCAAATCCAGCCCCTTGGACAATCCCGAATAGACCTTGATCATGAGTGCGACGGTGAGCCTTTAGGCCACGTTCTGCCCAACGACTGGTCCGTTCGATCGATTTTTTCACATAATCATAGGGCTGATAGAACTGAGGGCATTCATCAAAGGACATCATGATGTCGCTCCCTAGATTGTTTTGGATGGAGATGGCCTTTTCTGGAGAGAGGAACATCTTCGAGCCGTTGAGGTGGTTTTTAAAGGTTACCCCTTCTTCGGTGATGTTGCGGGTATCCGCTAATGAATAGACTTGGAAGCCTCCACTATCTGTCAAAATCGGCTGGTCCCAGTTCATGAACTGGTGCAGTCCTCCTGCTTTTGCGACCAAGTCGTCCCCGGGACGAAGCCAGAGATGGTAGGTGTTGGCCAAGATAATTCCGGAACCCATTTCCTTGAGTTCTTCTGGCGATTGGGTCTTAACGGTTGCCTGAGTCCCTACAGGCATAAACATTGGGGTTGGGAAGGTCCCGTGAGGGGTGATAATTTCTCCCAGACGAGCACCTGTATGCTTTTCTTTTTTGATTAATCGATATTGAATCGGTGAATCTGTCATGGTTACCTCCGTACTGGGAAAAACAGTCCCAGCCTTCTTATTCCTGTCACAGTTTTCCTGTGAGCACCTGTACGATTGTACCAAATTTTACCGGCTCTGTCACGGACTTATGTTATAATAAAAAGTACTACTATGAAGAGAGTGTCATCTATGAACCTTAAACTGATTCGCCTCCGGGCACGCACCATGCAAGTCCAGCAACCGGGCTTAGCTATCCTTTTTGCTCTTCCGGTCCTGTTGACCATTCTTGCTAACTTTCTCTTAAGTGGGCAAGATCTGGTCGATCTACTACCGGATATGACCTTGCAGCAAGCAAGTATCTACATGATCCAGCGACAACTCTTTCCTTCTGTCGTCTCCTTTGTCATCTCCATTTTAGTGGTCGGTGCGACTTTTAGCTATTTAGATACGATTAATCCCAAGATCGAGCACCGAACACGGGTGTTAGATATCTTTAAACAAGATCGCTTTACCTCTGTATTTGCCACCTTGATTTTGAAGCAAGCCGTCCTCTTTTTATGGGGACTCATCCTCTATGTGGGTAGTCTCATCAGCACCTACGCCAGCATTCGATTTTTGGCGATCTACGATAAGGTGAGCAACCCTAGCACTCTGAGTGCTTCCAGTCCTGAATTCCAATCTCTCATGCAACAAATGCCTCTGATGACTGCTGGTGTCATACTTGGCCTGATTGGCCTCCTCTTTTACCTGCCACAATACTACAGTCTCAGCCTGGTCGAATTGATCCTCTACGAGCAATTACGAGACGGCGACTACAAGGGAGCCTTTGGAGTCCTTCGCCAAAGTCGTGAAACCATGAAAGGGTTCCGTAGCAATCGCCTAGTGCTCGACCTAACCTTGATTGGTTGGTACTTCTTGAATTACTTCACGCGCGATGTCATCGGCTTTTATACCATGCCTTACTTTATCAACTGCCAAATTGCATTTTATGATCAAATCAAGCAGATTAAACAAGGGCCGCGCCATTTCACAGACCATCCAAGCCATGAAACTGAATAAGAGTAAGAAGAAAACCCCAGCTTGCTGGGGTTTTCTTCTATGTCAATTGTTTAGCATTTATAAACCGTATAGGGAGTCTCCTAAGATCAGTCGGGTGTGTTCCCGTTTGATACAGCGGTTCATGACGATATCTTCTCGTCCAGCTCCACGAAGGATTTCTTCTGCTTCTTGATTTTCCAGCTCCAATTGTGCCCAGAAAATTTTCGCATCCGTCTCAATAAAATCACGTGCCACATCTGGTAAAAACTCACTGCGACGGTATACATCGACGATATCTACTGGGAAAGGAATTTCCTGCAGGCTAGCGTACACCCTTTCTCCAAGGATTTGGCCACCGGCTGCACGAGGGTTGACAGGAATAATCCGATAGCCCCGCTCTTGCATCTCCTTGCTGACACGATGGCTGGTCGTATCTTCACGGTCAGATAATCCAACCACAGCGATGATCTTGCTGGTTTCTAGGTAATGTTTGATAATGCCATCACTAGGATTGCGAAATGAATAAGCCATAAGAATCTCCTTTTGTATGCGTTTCCTTTCTTTAAATAGTATAACAATACGGAGGGCATTGCAAGTGTTTGTCGTTAAAAGCGGTAGGAAACTGAAAAGTCTCCTACCGCTTTCTGTTTTGAACAAACTCAATTTTATTTGGCTTCATACCATGTTTTGCCTTCATTCTCATCGGCTTCCAGTGGTACCGCAAGTTCAATAGCGGATTCCATGGTTTCTTTGACGAGTTCTTTGATCGCTGCCAGTTCATCACTTGGTACTTGCAGAACGATTTCATCGTGCACCTGAAGAAGCATCTTGGTCTTGTATGCTCCTCTTTCTAGCGCTTGGTCCAAGTGGATCATGGCAATTTTCAAGATATCTGCTGCAGATCCTTGGATTGGTGAGTTGATAGCCGTCCGCTCCGCAAAGCCTCGAACATTGAAGTTGCGAGAATTGATATCTGGAATCTCCCGACGACGCTTGAAGAGGGTCTCCACATAGCCTTTATCACGCGCTTCCCGTACCACTCTCTCCATATAGTCCTTGATGCCAGGGTAGCGTTCGAAGTAGGTCTCAATGTAAGCCTTGGCTTCTTTTCGACTGATCCCTAGGTTGTTAGACAGTCCAAAGTCGGAAATTCCATAAACCACACCGAAGTTTACTGCCTTGGCATTGCGACGGTCATTCGGTGTCACGTCTTCTGGTTTTTCAATATTGAAGACCCGCATCGCAGTCGATGTATGGATATCTGCCCCATGTTTAAAGGCATCAATCAAATGCTCATCTCCCGAAATATGGGCCAAGACGCGCAGTTCGATTTGTGAATAGTCCGAACTCAACAAGACACTGTTTTCCTCTTCTGGGACAAAGGCCTTGCGGATGAGACGGCCTTGTTCCAAACGGACAGGAATGTTTTGCAGGTTGGGATCCACGCTGGACAAACGGCCCGTCTGCGTCAAATCCTGTACATAGCGGGTATGGATCTTCCCATCTTCCAAAATCCAATCTTGAAGACCGATGACATAGGTCGACTGGATCTTAGCAATTTGGCGGTATTCAAGAATCTTAGATACAATCGGTGCAATTGGAGCCAGGCGTTCCAAAACATCAACGGCTGTTGAATAGCCGGTTTTGGTCTTCTTAGTATATTCAAGAGGGAGTTCCAATTTTTCAAAGAGGATGACGCCCAATTGTTTTGGAGAATTGATGTTGAACTCTTCTCCTGCAAGCTCGTAGATTTCTTGGGTCAAGCGCTCCAAGACCACTTCGTTTTCCACCTGCATGTCTTCTAGGGTCTGGCGCTCTACCTTGATCCCCGCGATTTCCATCTTGGCCAAAACAGCTGCTAGTGGTTGCTCCATATCATAGAGCAAATCTAGCTGGTCATGGGCTTGCAACTGCTCCACCATGGGCTCTTCGGTATCCAGTAGAACAGCGACTTTCAGTGCCAAATGCTCTAATAGGACCGCCTTTTCTGGGATAGCTTTTTTGGCTCCCTTGCCATAAACGACTTCGTCCAGCGGCAGCGCAATCTGACTATAGAGACTCGCAATGGTTGAAATTTCATTGTCCTCTACGGTCGACAAGAGATACTTGGCCAATCGACTGTCAAAAGCGGGATTTTGAAGGGTAATGCCCAAGTGGCTGAGCAAGACCTTAGCCCGCTTGAAGTCATAGACCTTGAGGGGCGTTTTTTCGAGAAATTCTTTGAAAATCGGTGTTTGTAAAAGACCAATATCTGTACTCGCGTAGAGCTGACCTTTGGTCCCCCATGCAAAACCGATGATGGGTTCTGTATGGTAATTGTCCCCAAAAATCTCAAAATGGAAGAAACTATCTTCCGTGAGCATATCTGAAGTGACTTGCTCGACTTCTGTATAGTCAATAGCTACAGGAGCTGCTTCTTCTCCACTGAGATCCAAGGCCTGACGGAGTTGCTTGAAGCCCATCTCCTCATAAAACTTGGCGAGATTTTCTAGATGAGGTCCCGTATAAGTGATATCTTCCAGGCTAATTTCAATGGGAGCATTGGTATCGATGGTTGCGAGAGTTTTGGATAGGTAGGCCTGCTCCTTGTCATTGATGAGGTTTTCCTTCATCTTAGAAGCCTTCATCTCGTCGATATGCTCGTAAATGCCATCAAGAGAGCCGTACTCTAGGAGTAGTTTGATCCCGGTCTTTTCTCCGATCTTAGTAACACCTGGGATATTATCCGACTTATCTCCCATCAAGGCCTTGAGGTCGATAAATTGCTCTGGTGTCAGTCCCATCTTTTCTTTCAGATAGGCTGGAGTGAATTCTTCAAACTCTGCCACCCCTTTTTTGGAGATTTCAACCACCGTATTGTCATCCGTCAGCTGGATCAAATCCTTGTCCCCAGAGACAATGGTGACTTCAAAGGGTACTGAGGTAGCTTCTGCCATCTTATCAAGCGTTCCAATAATATCATCCGCTTCATACTGGGCTAGCTCATAATGGCGGATTCCCAGATGGTCTAATTGCTCACGAATGAAAGGGAACTGCTCACGGAACTCATCTGGAGTTTTTGCACGGCCCCCTTTGTAGTCGGCATACATCTCCGTCCGAAAGGTCGTCTTTCCTGCATCAAAAGCAACGAGGACATGGGTCGGTTGGATGCGCTCCAAGAGATGGCTCAACATGAGATTAAAGCCATAGACCGCATTGGTATGCAGACCATTGGCATTTTTGAAGCGATCAATTTGATGATAGAGTGCGAAAAAGGCACGAAAAGCGACGGAAGACCCGTCGATGAGTAATAATTTATTCTTTTTTTCCATAGGCCTATTATACCACGAATCACAAGGTCTCTGGTACATAAAAACTCTACCCTTTCGGGTAGAGCCTTCTTTAGGAGTTTCTTATGAAAAATGAAGAGAAGTGTTTATTCGCCGTAACAAGAACCTTGTTGTGGCAATTTCTTAAAGCGTTTTGGATAATTGACTGAGATTTTCATTTTCTGTACCTCATTTCTTATTGGATGAGTACAGTATACAAGAGAAACCTAAACCATTCCTTATAGAAAGCTTCAAGAAAACTAAAAGCTGAGGCGCAAAACACGCGGTTGTTTTTTGCTACAAGCTGGTAACTGAAGATGGAGCCCTGTCTCATCTTGGCTCCAAGAAAGGAGCTGACTTTCTCCAAGGAGTTCCACCTTTTGAATGCGCGCATGAAGGATTCTCGGTTGCTTGAGATCATAGGCGAGAGACGGCAAGGCCAGCTCTTCTGTCCTTCCACTTGGTTCCAGCTGGATAGCATAAAGAAAGCCATCACGCATGGTATAGCGGAAATCTTGGCTAGTATAGAGTGGCGCTTGCCCATCTGAGAAGGAACCTTCCTGGGCCTCGGTCGGTCCGTCTGATGACACCCGCCAAGGCCGACTCTGATAAATGGCTTCTCCATTTACCGCCAGCCAGTCCCCGATCTCTGTGAGGATGTCTTGGTCTTGCTCAGGGATGATTCCATCAGCTTTGGGTCCAATATTGAGCAGAAGATTGCCATTTTTGGCCACAACATCAACTAAATTTTGTAGCAATTCCTTACTGGTCTTGTAGGCTAGATCCTGGGTATAACACCAAGAATTACGGGCGATCGCGGTATCCATTTGCCACGGAAAGGCTTGCGTCTCTCCGTATCCTCCCCGCTCCATCTCAACGATTCCTGAACCGAAAGGGAGGGCGTCCTGTTTGTAACAAACAGCCACCTTGCGATCCTCTTGTGCTGCTAGATTGTAATAATAAGCCAAAAAGCGCATCAAGTAGGGACGGAAACTCTCATGCTGGATCCACCAGTCAAAATATAGGAGCTCTGGTTGGTAGTCCCGCACCAGTTCACAGGTTCGCAACAGCCAATCTTCCAAGAATTCTTTGCTTGGATAAGGCTTGGAAGTCAGATCAAAATGATCCTTGGGCTCTGGCTCCGCTGGCCAATAAAGGCTGTCTCTTGGGACTTCTTGCGGAATGTCACTAGTGAATTCCTTGCCATGTGAAAAGAAAAACTGGTGTTCTGCCCGGTGAGAGGACGTACAGAAGTGCAGGCCACGTTTTTCTGCTTCCTTCCTCAGCTCTCCTAAGACATCTCGTCTCGGCCCCATTTCTAAGCTATTATAAGGCGAGAGAGTAGAGGCATACATCTGAAAACCATCGTGGTGCTCCGCAACTGGAAAAAGATACTGGGCTCCCGCTTTTTGAAAGAGATCCAGCCAAGATGCCGGATCAAATCGATCGGCTGTAAAAAGAGGAATGAGATCCTTGTAGCCAAAGATAGCCTGGTCTCCAAAATGCTCTCGATGATAGTCATAGCAAGGATTCCCTTGGATATACATATTTCGCGAATACCATTCCGAACCAAAGGCAGGTACACTGTAGATACCCCAGTGGATAAATATTCCAAATTTAGCATCCCGATACCAGTCTGGACAAACTTGATGGCTAAGAGAGTCCCAGCTTGGTTCAAAAGGACCCGACTGGATGACTTGATCAATCTCTTCAAGGCTTATCATTCTCTTCTCCTCTTTTCTTGTTACTACCTCTATTGTAACGAGAAAGCCTCGTTTGTAAAGACAAACGAGGGGAATGTTTAAAATAGTAGACAAAGAGCTTGATCTAGGAGAATCAAGCTGATGATGAATGGAATGAACCTTCTAGCCCTTCACTGCTTGAGAAATAAAATGAGCGACGGCGTCTGTCTCCCCTTGGTGGAGAGCCTTAACGATTTTAGATCCCACAATAACGCCATCTGAGACCTTGTTGAAACGGTGAACATCCTCCATGCTGGAAACTCCAAAACCTGTTAAAACAGGAATCGAAGCTATTTCGTGTAATTGGGCCAAGTGGTGGTCCAGATCGTCTCGATAGCTACCAGCTTTCCCCGTCACTCCATTGACAGCAACGGCATAGATAAACCCTTCTGCATCTTGGATCAATTTCTTCTGGCGCTCGATTCCTGTGGTTAAGCTCACTAGTGGCACCAAGGCGATGTCTTTATCCGCTAATAGAGGCTCTACCAGATCCGCATGCTCATGAGGAAGATCCGGAATAATCACTCCTTTGACCGCTGTTCCTTCTACATCTCTAAAAAAGTTTTCTAGACCATATTGGAACAAGGGGTTGAAATAGGTCATGATGACCAAAGGAACACTTGTCTCCAGACGCTGGATCGTTTGCACCAGACCCTCTGTCGTCGTCCCATGGCCTAAACTTCGTAGTCCTGCCTCTTCAATCACAGGGCCATCTGCCACCGGATCCGAAAAAGGAATGCCAACCTCAATAGCTGAGACACCAAGCTCCTCCAAAAATTGGATGGTTTCCTGCAAACCTGCTAAGCCTTTTTCATGATCTCCTGCCATGATATAAGGAACAAAGATCCCTTGCTGCTGGTCTTTCAGCTTTTGTAAATGCTCTGTTAAGGTCTTTCCCATCTTACTCTCCTCTCTCTTGTTCTAGGCGGTCTTTGACTTGTACCACATCTTTATCCCCACGACCTGATAAGCAAACGATCATGGATTTTTCAGGCCCCATCTCCTTGGCCAATTTCACCGCATAGGCGATAGCATGGCTCGATTCCAGGGCTGGAATGATTCCTTCTACTTTTGAAAGCAATTGAAAGGCTTCTAGGGCTTCTTGGTCTGTCACAGGCACATAGGTTGCCCGCTTGATTTCATGGAAATAAGAATGCTCTGGCCCAATTCCTGGATAATCGAGACCTGCTGAAATCGAGAAGGCTTCTAAAATCTGTCCATGCGCATCCTGTAAAACATCCATCAAGGCGCCGTGAAGGACTCCTGGACGTCCCTTGGTCAAGGTTGCTGCATGCTGGTCTGTATTTACTCCAAGTCCAGCAGCTTCCGCCCCATACATGGCAACAGTTGTATCCTCTACAAAAGGATAAAAGAGGCCAATAGCGTTCGATCCACCTCCTACACAGGCTAGGACGGCATCTGGCAGAGCCCCGTCATTTTGCTCTGCAAATTGGCGTTTAGCTTCCCTGCCAATGACACTTTGAAAATCACGGACAATCTCTGGGAATGGATGAGGTCCTAGAGCAGATCCCATGATATAGTGGGTATCTTCCACGTTTGCTACCCAGGCTCTAAGGGCAGCATTGACTGCATCCTTGAGAACACGCGATCCATCTGTTACTGATTGAACCTTTGCCCCCAACAACTCCATCCGAAAGACATTAAGGGCTTGGCGTCTGACATCTTCTTCCCCCATGTAGATGGTACATTCCATATCAAATAAAGCAGCGGCTGTTGCCGTTGCAACACCGTGCTGTCCGGCCCCTGTTTCTGCGATGATCTTCTTTTTGCCCATCCGATGTGCCAATAAAACTTGTCCTAGGGCATTATTAATTTTATGAGCCCCTGTGTGGTTGAGGTCTTCTCTTTTAAGAAAGATCTTGGCTCCACCGACATACTTGGTTAGATTTTTAGCATAATAGAGCGGTGTTTCCCGACCGACATATTGTTTCAGAAGCTGATCCAATTCTGCTTGAAAAGAAGGATCTGCTTGACTTTCTCTGTAGGCTTCTTCTAATTCTAAAACTGCTGTCATCAAGGTTTCAGGGACAAATCGTCCCCCGAACCGCCCGTAAAATCCGTTTTGATCTGGTTGTTTATATGCCATGCTTGACCCTTTCTATAAATCGTTTTATCTTTTCTTGATCTTTTATTCCATTTGTCTCGACCCCACTGGATACATCCACCGCATAAGGATGAAAGAAGCGAATAGCATCTGCTACATTGTCTTCCGTCAAGCCTCCTGCAATAAAGAAGGGCTTTGTGAAGTTTTGGGTTTCGAGTTCTTGCCAGTTAAAGGTCTGCCCACTTCCTGCTACAGGAGCATCAAAGAGCAGATAATCGGCACTGGTCTCAGGAAGAGCTGCATCTTTCCCCACTTGAACAGCGCGAGTCGTCTGTTGGGGAAGCTCTTGCAAGATGGTATCATCTATCGGTCCATGCACCTGTATCAGATCCAAGCCCACAACTTGGCAAGCCTGCTCCACTTCTTCTCTTTGTGGTGATACAAAAACACCGACTTTTTGAACCCCCTCTGGAATCCCTGTAGCCAACTGCCGAGCTTGCTCCAGTGTTACTTGACGTTTGCTTGGTGCAAAGACAAAACCAATGTAGTCCGTACCGGCTTCAACAGCTGTCTGGACAGCTTCCGGAGTGGATAGTCCGCAAATTTTAACCTTTGTCAATCTGTAACTCCTTTACTTTTTCAGCCACATTGTCTGCCTTCATGAGGGCTGTCCCAACGAGAATGCCACTAAAATAAGGAGCCAGCATGCGCGCGTCTGCTGCTGTGAAAATAGCAGACTCAGAGATGTAAACCGGTTCTTGTTCAAAGCTTGTCGCCAATTCAAGGCTAGTATGGAGATCTGTCTCAAAGGTCACCAAGTTGCGATTATTGACCCCGATGATCTGAGCCCCAATCCGGTGAGCTACCTCTAGTTCTGTCAGATTATGGGTCTCCACCAAGACCTCCAGGCCAAGATGGGTCGCAAACTCATAGAGCTCTTGCAGACGAGCCTCTGATAAGGCTGCAACAATCAACAAGATCACGGTTGCCCCTGCGTTTCGCGCCCGAATTATTTGCTTTTCATCCACAATGAAATCTTTGTTGAGGGTGGGGATACGTACTTGACTAGATATTTCCCGGAGATACTCGATACTGCCCTTGAAAAACACTTCATCGGTCAAGACAGAAATCATCACGGCCCCATTTTCTTCGTAAGTCTTAGCCTGCGCGACGATATCCACATCGACATGAATATCTCCCAGACTCGGGCTAGCCTTTTTCACTTCCGCAATGACCTGAAGCTTTTCTGGATGACTCTTTAGGTAATCATACAGGCGGTAGGTCTCGCGCAAAGGTTGGAGCTCCTCTTCCTTCATCGCAGCCACTTCCCGCGCCTTTTCCTTTAGAATCTTTGGCAAGAATTCTTGACTCATTTTTGATACTCCTGTAATAATCTCAATTTCTCAAGGGCAGCCCCACTGGCAATCACTTCACGTGCCAAGGCAATCCCCTCCTTGATAGAATCTACCTTGCCGTTGGCATAAAAACCAAGGCCAGCATTCAAGACCGTCACCTCTAAGAAGGGACTTGCTTCATTCTTCAAGACACTGAGCAAAATTTCTGCATTGCGTTTGGCGTCTCCACCTCGTACTTGATCAATTTCAATGCGCTCCATTCCGATATCTTCTGGTTGAAAGCTAGATAAGGTAACCTGTCCATTTTCCAGAATAGCGAGCTGGGTTTCTCCATCAAGGCCTGCCTCGTCCAAACCTTGTGGACCACTCACCACCACTGCGCGTTTCCGACCCAAATTCTTTAGAATCTCCGCCGTACTTTCCAGCATATCTGGACGACTGGTTCCCAATAGCTGGGTTTCTAGAGGAATCGGATTGATAAGAGGACCGGTTAAGTTCATCACCGTTGGAACCCCTAGCGCCAAGCGAGCGGGCATAATATAGCGCATGCCAGGATGCAGATTTTTGGCAAATAGGAAGACAATTCCCGCCTTTTCAAACACTCGTCCCAAGTCTTCTGGACCCAAATCAAGGTTAATCCCTAGAGCTTCTAATACATCCGCAGAACCAGATTTGGAAGAGATCGAACGATTTCCGTGTTTCGCCATCTTAATCCCACCACCAGCAAGGACGAAGGCAGCTGTTGTTGAAATATTGAAACTATAGGAACGATCCCCACCAGTTCCACAATTGTCCATTGCTCCTTGAACTTCTGTAGGAATAGCGACTGCATAGGCCTGCATCACTTTTGCAATAGCCGTCCGCTCTTCAACCGTTTCTCCCTTCATTTTGAGACCTAGAAGAAGGGCCGTCACCTGTGCTTCTGAAGCACGACCAGCAACGACTTCCTCCATGGCAGCTTCTAACTCTGCACTGGTTAGATCCATTCCTTCCGCTACTTTTGCAAGCACTTGTTTCATCTTCCGCTCCTTGACTAGTTTGACAAAATTTTCGATGGTCTTGAGCCCATCTGGCGTCCCGATACTTTCTGGATGGTATTGAAAACCATAAATTGGTAAGCTACGGTGTTGAATTCCCATAATCGCTTGATCATCCGTCGTCCGAGAGGTAATGACAAAATCCTCTGGCATGTCTTCAATCGTCAGCGAATGGTAGCGCATGACTGGGACTTCTTTTGCGACACCCGCGTATAGCGGAGAGGGAGCTTCTAGCTGGATCTGGCTTTGTTTGCCATGCATGACCTGTGGCGCCAATCCCAAGCGCCCTCCAAAAACTTCCGCAATCGCTTGATGCCCCAAGCAAATCCCCAAGATTGGTTTGACCCCTGCGAAATCTCGGATCATCTCCTCCATCTTGCCCGCATCCTTTGGCCAACCTGGACCTGGAGAAAAGACCAAGGCATCTGCTTCTTGGGCAACCTGGTACAAATCCGGATCATCATTTCGAAGCACCTGGACCTCATCAAATTTTCCGATATACTGTGCTAAATTGTAGGTAAATGAATCGTAATTATCGACTAATAAAATCATCCTTCTTCTCCAATCCTTGTCATTGATTTTGCCTTATTGACGGTTTCTTGGTATTCATTTTCAGCGATCGAATCATAAACGATTCCTGCTCCTGCCTGCACATAAGCCTTCTTATTTTTGAGGATCATGGTTCGAATCGCAATAGCAAAATCGAGATCCCCCGTCACAGAGAGATAGCCAATAGCACCTGCGTAGACTCCTCGTTTCTCTTTTTCTGCCTCATAGATTCGCTTCATGGCTCTAATCTTGGGAGCACCCGAAACGGTCCCAGCTGGAAGAGTTGCCTTCAGTGCCTCAATAGAGGCTAGTCCAGGAAGTAATTGACCCTTGACCACACTCGTCAGGTGCATCACATAACGGAAGAACTCCACTTCCATATATTTGGTCACTTCAACCGACCCATTTTGAGCGATACGACCAATATCGTTTCGCCCTAGATCCACCAACATCCGGTGTTCTGCGACTTCTTTTGGATCCCCTGCCAAATCAGCTGCCAATTGCCGATCAGCCTCTTCATCGATCCCTCTGGGACGTGTGCCAGCAATGGGATTGGTCGTCACCACTCGATCCTTGACCGACACCAGACTTTCTGGACTAGCACCGATAATTTGGTACTCCCCAAAATCATAAAAGTAGAGATAATTCGAAGGATTGGTCACACGCAAATTGCGGTAATAATCTAGCGGTTTTCCTGAAAAATCAGCTGAAAAACGTTGACTGAGCACGCATTGGAACATATCTCCTTTTCGAATATAGTCCCGCGCTAGGGCCACCATTTCCTCAAACTCTTTTTGCTCCAAATGATTGTGGAAATGAAGCGCATGCAGGTCCTTGTCCTGAAACTCTTCTTTTGCAGGTCTTGCCAACTGTGCTAATACTTGCTCCAAGCTCGACGCTTGCTCTGCTTCACTCCGTCCACTATAGAGGTTCTCTTCCACCACATAAACCTTTTCCTTTTTGTGATCAAAAATCACATAGCTTTCATATAAGAAAAAGTGGAGATCCGGAGTGCCGATCGTATCTTCAGGAATGGAACCAATGTTCTCATAGAGACCAATCAAGTCATAGCCGACAAATCCAATCGCCCCACCGTTAAAAGGAAGCTCTTCTGAAGTTTTCGTTTTGACCGTGATGCGGTTCAAAAAGTCCAAAGGATCCTCTTCGATAATTTGATCATTGTAATAGAGGACACCATTTTCAAACTTGACTTCACTGACTGGCCGATAGGCTACAATTGAAAAACGCGCATTCTCTTTTTCACGAGGGATCGACTCCAAGATCATTTTATGGGGCGCATCCAAACGCATATAAGCCAAAATTGGACTCAACACATCAGCAGATAAAACTTTTTTCATATCAGAAACCTCTCTTTTAGAACTCTTTTATTCTAAGGAATTCAACCGTACCCTACTTCGCTTGCTAAGGCGATCAAGGGTATCCCATCGCTCAATTCTCGTTTTGGGATCAATGTGCCTAAGCGCGCTTCGCTTGCTAAGGCACATAGAAAAGCCCTCACACAAAAACTGTGTGAGGGCGTAGTGTCCGCGGTGCCACCTCTTTTATAGGGAAAAATAGCTGGTCTTTCCCTACATCTCTATCTCCTCTATCAAGGAGTTGCACGGTAAGGGGTGCCAACCGAATTCACATGGGTTAGAATTCATTGATCATAACAGTCCAATTTTCATCAGTCGCTATTGCTTGTTCACAATTCCCACAAGCTCCCTGAAAATAGCCGACTCATTACTTTTCTGTTGCTACCATTATAACCCTTTTTCTTCGAAAGTCAATAAAATTTTTAGTCTTTTTTTATACTTTTTTCTACACTTATTTAATAAAATCAGCTCAAAGAGCCCTAGTGGCCCGTCCTTTTTATCCCAAAAATAGGATACTCAACAAAGCCAAAATTGCAGGACCACCTTGGGTCAAGATAATCTTTTTATTGGCTGTCATCGCACCGTAGGTAGCAGCCCCAATAATAAAGAGCACAAAAATCGTAACAACTTCACTATTTTTAGAGACAAACAATCCATACAAGAGGAACACACCAATCAAGGCATTGTATATTCCTTGATTCTTAAATAAAGAGGTCACAGATGGGCGAGCGAGTTCTTCTTTATCCATGTTGAAAACCCGACTTGTGGTATCAGATGTGGTTCTGATGCTCTCCAAATAAAAAATATATAAATGCTCCAGTGCAGCAAGACTTGCTAAAATTATCGTCAGTAATGACATTGTAGATTCTCCTTTTTATTCAACTGTTATTTGTTCAATGCCAGATACTAATTTGTCCAGCAGGTAAGAAAATTGCTCTTGTTCTTGAGCAGTCAAAATCCGACTCATCTGTTCTTTCACCGCCACATGATAGCGAGGGGGATGTTTGACCAAACGATTATAGGCCGTATCCGTCAAATGAATTAAGATTTCCCGCTGGTTCTTTGGATTTCGACTCCGATGGACAAACCCTTCCTTTTCCAATATTTTGAAATGTCGGGTTAAAGCCGCTGGATCAATCTGCAAGCGTTCCTGAACCGCGATCTGATTGCAAGGCGCTTGTTCTAATAAATCCTGCAAAATTTGATAACGTGTTAAGCTAATCCCTAGGCGCTTTTCAAAGAGTTGCGTAGTTGTTTGATCTGCCAAGCGTAGTTGGTAGAGCAAATCATTTATTTCTGCCATATTCCTTCTCCGTATTATTTTTTATAAATCAATAATTGACTAATCAATTATAAAATATTTCATATCCTCTTGCAAGGAAAAGAGCTTGCACTGTTTTTTCACACAAAAAAGCCGCCTGATTTGGCGACTCTTAGGGAGATTATTATGAAAAAGAAAAGTTTTAGGATTTTTCTAAACAAAGTTAGGAGGTCTTTGTTTATGCTTCTATTATAGCGGACATTTCTTAAAGAAAGCTTACGACTTTATTTCAAAATGAAAACAAATTCTTTACAGATTCTTTTCAGCGTCTAAAATACCTGGAATATCTAGTAAGGTGTTCATCTGATGATTGCCTTGATAGTCAGACGTCAAGAAATTGATACTCTGAATCTGGCTATTTCTTGCAAAGTCAATATCCAGGCTCCGATCCCCAATATAGTAGGTATTTTCTGGCTCCACCCCGTACTTCTCCATCAGATACATGGCAGCTTCTGGGTCAGGCTTGCGGGCAAAACCACTTTGACTGGTCAAAATCTCTGTAAAAAAAGATTCCAAGCCCAAGTCCCGCAGGATGACCAAGGCATTCTCTCCCTTATGGGTATAGACAAACTGCTCAATTCCAGCTTCTTGTCCCCAGGATAGGACATCAGGCGCCCCATCCATCAGAAGGACCTGGGCATTTTTCTCTGCTAGACTTTCTGCTCGGCGATGATTCAAGTCCGTCACATCCAGTTGATACTCTGCTGCCACCGCTACTAAAAGATCTTGAACCGAATGCTTCAAGATGTAGTCTTTAATGCTAGCTCGGTCAAAGGGAAGCTGATAAGTTGCATAGGTCTCCTCAAGACCTGCCAGAATAGCATCATAGGAATCCAGCAAGGTCCCATCCAAATCCCAAATAAAAGCTCGTTTTGTCATTTTCTCTCTCCTACTTTTCGTCTATATAGCTGACTCAAAAATAGCCAACGAAAGCCATTGTCGAGCAGCGTCCCCGTCCAGACACCTGGAAGGCCAAAGCCAAGGGTTACTCCAAGCAGATAACCGGCTCCAATTCGAATGACCCACATGCCAATCGTCGTTGCATAAAATGGAAGTTTCCCATTTCCCAAGCCTTGCCAAACAGCTGTATAGATGACCGTTCCTGCTGTAAACGGCGTTCCCAACAAAGAAAAGAGGACAACCGAAAGGCTAGCTTCGACTGCTTTTGTATCTTGTGTGTAGAGATGGGTCAGAAGGGTGCCCCCAAAAAAGATTCCCAAGGTAATGGGTAACATTAACACGAAGGACAACCAGTAAGACTGCTTTCGAAGGCGGGCAATCTGCTCAAGATCACCTTCACCCAGGCTCCGTGCCACGAGCATAACCGTCGCTGTGGCCACTCCAAATACAGGCATATAATTAAACTGGGTCAGGGTCTCTCCGATAGCATTTCCTGCGACTGCCTCGGTCCCAAAAGCAACCACGATCGCAATGATCACCACATCTCCGGCCCGCATCATCAGCCGCTCTCCGGCAGCTGGAAGTGCTAAGTTCAAGAGCTTACGATCCAATCCCCAACGAAGGGGTGCAAAAGGTAGCTGGACCTTTTGCCACAAGAGGATGACGCCCACCAGACGGGCCAGCACCGTCCCCAAAGCTGCGCCGACAATGCCCCAGCCAAAAAGGAAAATGGCCACAGAGGAGAACAGAGCGTTTAATAGATTGGTCAACAGGCTCACATACATAGGAAGACGTGGATTGTTGGCCACCCGAACCAAGGAGCCCAAGGTCGTCATCAATCCTAAGAGAACTATGGTCCCGCCGACCAAGGAAAGGTAAATCCCCCCGCTTTCGGCTACTGCAGCTTCAGTCCCTAACAGCGAAATCATCTGGCGTCCAAATAACAGCGAAGCCCCTCCTAAGAGAGCACTCAACAATAAGGTCACCTTCAGTGACTCTGTCGCATGGTAGGCAATATTTTCTTGATTTTTTTCACCCAAGCTTTTGGACATGACACTGGCAACTGCCGCACCCAGTGCCAAAAAGATGGCTTGATAGATCGTGATGATATTCCCTGCGACGGAAACACCTGAAATGGCAATCAAGCCCAGGTGAGCCACTAAATAAGAGTCCACCATGCCCATCAGCATTTGTAAGAAATTTTCACCCATGGCAGGAAGGGCGATGTTTAAGATTTTTTTGTATGAATTCATGAGTATATAAAAGAGCCAAACGGCTCTTTTGATCTTTCTAATACAGAGAATTAAAGTCCCAAGTAGTCTTCTACGGCTGCTTGCATGTCTTTGGCTGCCACACTTGTACGATGGCGAACCGGTGCAGTTTCAAGGCCGTCTACAGCCGGTGGCACAGGAACACCTGAGAGTGTGTGTAATTTAGCCAAGGCTTCGAAATCGCCTAGACCTGTCTCACCTGTCACCGCTTCTACTGCTACAACTGGGAATTTGTAAGGACTTGCTGTAGAGGCAATAACTGTTTTAGCAGTATCCCCTGTTTGGGTCCGGTATTTTTGATAAACGGCTGATGCTACGGCTGTATGAGGGTCTTCGATGTAATCAGACGCTTCATAGACCCGCTTGATCTCTGCAGCAGTTTCTGCTTCATCTGCGTATGCAGCCGCAAACAAATCTAAGATGTCTGCATCAAAGTTGGACAATTGGTACTGACCTGTTGCAACAAGGCTTTCCATCAACTCTTTGGTCTTTGTGGCATCATTGCCTACCAAGTGGAAAATCAAGCGTTCCAAGTTTGAAGAGACCAAAATATCCATAGATGGACTGGTGGTCACCTTGAACTCACGTTTCTTATCATAGACATGTGTTTTGAAGAAGTCTGTCAAGACATTGTTTTCATTTGACGCACAGATCAATTTTCCAACTGGAAGACCGATTTGTTTGGCATAGAAAGCTGCCAAGATATTTCCAAAGTTTCCTGTTGGGACGGTAAAGTTGACTTTTTCTCCCGCTGTGATTTGGCCTGTCTTCACCAATTGAGCATAGGCGTATACGTAATAGACAACCTGAGGCACCAAACGACCAATGTTCATAGAGTTGGCTGATGAGAATTGCATCTTGTTGGCTGCTAATTTTTCACGAAGCGCCACATCATTGAACATGTGTTTGACATTGGTTTGGGCATCGTCAAAGTTTCCATCGATCGCGATGACATGGGTATTGTCCCCAGTTTGAGTCGTCATTTGCAATTCTTGCACCTTGCTGACACCATCTTTTGGATAAAAGACAATGATCTCTGTCCCTGGAACATCGGCAAAACCTGCCATAGCAGCTTTTCCTGTATCTCCAGAAGTCGCCGTCAAGATGACAATTTTATTTTCCAAACCGTGCTTTTTAGCTGCTGTTGTCATAAAGTAAGGCAAGATCGACAAAGCCATATCTTTAAAGGCAATGGTGGAACCGTGGAAGAGTTCCAAGTTGTATTGTCCATCGAGTTTGACAAGAGGAGCAATAGCCGGGGTATCAAACTTGCTGTCATAAGCATGAGAAATACAGTAGTCCAACTCTTCTGCTGTAAAGTCGTCCAAAAAGGCTGACAAAACAAGCTTGGCCACTTCTTGGTAAGAAGCGTCTTTGAGGGTATCAAAATCCAGCTCTACTTGAGGATAAGAGACTGGAGTAAACAAACCGCCATCTGTCGCCAATCCTTGAAGGATGGCTTGACTAGCTGTTACAGTATTTTTTTCATCTCGTGTTGATTGATAAACTAATGTCATGACTGTTTCATTCCTTTACTAGTAGTCTTCTCATTATATCATAAATGTCAGAAAATTTAACGGCTTTTCGCCAAATCTTGGCAAAGGTCGGCAAACAGAAGCTAGATAAAAGAGAGTAGGCGCAACGACTTTGCTCCTACTCCCATGTGAATCTGTTTTACAAGTGTCTGAAAGATTCGATCAAGCCAATCCCAACTCTGCTAAAACAGATGGGAAGTCTTTCTTCAAGCTTTCAAGAGCTACCGTTACTTCTTGACGAGTTTGGTTATTTTTCACAGTAACTTGACCGCTCTCAACTTCACTACTTCCTAAGGTAATCAAGGCTTTAGCCGCAAAGACATCCGCTGACTTAAATTGTGCCTTGAGCTTGCGTCCAAGATAGTCACGTTCCGCCTTGAAACCTTGGATTCGAAGGGCTTGAACCAAGCTAAGCGCTGCTTCATTGACCTCATCTCCTAGGACAGCGATATAGGCATCTAGGCCTGTTTCGATCGGTAATTCAATGCCTTTCTTTTCAAGAACGAGAAGGATCCGTTCCACACCGATACCAAATCCAAAACCAGCTGTCGCAGGGCCACCGAAGTATTCAACCAAACCATCATAGCGACCACCTGCACAGACTGTCAATTCATTGCCTTCAATTTCTGTAATGAACTCAAAAATCGTGTGGTTGTAGTAATCCAAGCCACGCACCATATTGGTATCGATGACATAGGCTACCCCCAAGTCTTCCAACATCCGACGAACCGCATCAAAATGCGCTTGGCTTTCTTCATCTAGATAGTCTAGGATGGAAGGAGCATGTTCAACCGCCGCCTTGTCTTCTTTTTCTTTTGAATCCAAGACACGAAGCGGATTTTCTTCTAAGCGACGTTGGCTGTCCTTAGACAATTGATCCTTCATTGGCAAGAGGTAATCAATCAAGGCTTGACGATAAGCCTGACGACTAGCAGGGCTTCCCAAGGTGTTCAAGTGCAAGGTCACATTGTCAATTCCTAGTTCTTTCAGGAATTGCGCTGCCATGGCAATGGTTTCGACATCCGTTGCAGGATTGCTCGATCCAAAGCATTCTACCCCAATTTGGTGGAATTGACGCAAACGACCTGCTTGAGGACGTTCGTAGCGGAACATTGGGCCTATGTAATAGAACTTACTTGGTTTTTGTACCTCAGGCGCAAAGAGTTTATTTTCTACATACGAGCGGACAACAGGAGCTGTTCCTTCTGGACGAAGCGTGATATGACGGTCTCCCTTATCATAGAAGTCATACATTTCCTTGGTAACGATATCCGTCGTATCCCCTACTGAACGGCTGATGACTTCATAATGTTCGAAGATCGGTGTGCGGATTTCATCATAATGGTATCGCGCAAAGACCTTGCGTGCAAAGCCTTCTACATATTGCCATTTCGCTGAATCGCCAGGAAGGATATCCTGGGTCCCTTTTGGTTTTTGTAATTTCATAGCCTTCATCCTTTGTCTTACTTTTGCCTCTATTTTACCACAAATTCGAAGAGAAATGGAGGCTGGACCGAATTTCCTTCGTTCGACACATTCAAAACTTCTTTCTCTTCTTGCCTTATCAGCCGAATTATGAGAAAATGGAAGCCATACTACACTGAAAGGATCTTGCGATGAGAGAGGATATCAAAATCAATGACCGTGCCCTGGCACTAGAGAAGTCGTTAATCGAAAAATTGGAGCTTGTATTTGATACCGATGTTGAGTTAGATGTCTATAACCTAGGACTGATCTACGAGATCCATCTAGATGAAGCCGGCACTTGCAAGGTGGTTATGACCTTTACCGATACGGCTTGTAGCTGTGCTGAGAGCCTTCCGATCGAAATCGTCGCTCGCCTAAAAGAGATCGAAGGGATCGAAGATGTCAAGGTCGAAGTGACCTGGTCACCCGCTTGGAAAATTACACGAATCAGCCGATACGGGCGCATCGCCCTTGGCCTTCCACCACGATAACAATCATTACCATTTAAGAAACGCAGTCAACTAATGAAGGAAGACCTCTTTGGAAATCCGATCCATAATAAATAAACGAGGAACACCAGCTCTGCCATCAGAGTTTGTTCCTCGTTTTTTATGATGTTTGAATCCATTCAAACTTGTTCACTACCAGAATGGACTAAGCCTCATCAACTTTTGGTTCTGGAAGAATTTGATACAACACAATCCCAAGAATTGTTGACGTTGCGACACCAGTGATTTGAAGTCCCCCAATTTGGAAAACCAAACCACCGATTCCTGATACTAGGATCACACTTGCAATCAAGAGATTCTTTTTATTATCAAAATTAATCTTGTTTTCAACTAAGATTTTCAAACCGCTGGCCGCAATTACTCCAAAGAGGGCGATCGAAATA
>OIZU01000774.1_pt1 | contig 22020 bp, 29 predicted proteins | sample 1588661 | NCBI WGS metagenome assembly OIZU01 (sample SAMN03283257) | human gut metagenome | biome: human-associated habitat; material: feces | host: Homo sapiens | place: USA | collected 2013 | reverse complement strand
TGAACAGCAAAGTATGCCATTCAGCCCATTACATTATATTTTTGTATTCTATAAACCTATGATTTTATCATCAATCTGAGAGGTTTACACAGAATAATTTACACTACCTTTTATACACTCAATTTGCTCTTATAAGAGGAATCAAAGGCACTAACATTTTACCGTCAGTGCCTTTTGATATTTAGTGCTTAATCACATTTCTATGTTTCTTTATTTCTAATTGCGCGACTTATTTCCCACAAACTTTTCATACAGTTAATCGCATCCGATGTACCAAACAAAAATTTTTGTGCTGTTACAAGCTGCATACAGTTATATGCGATTACACTATTTAATGATAAGTTGATGACTCCATTTTCTGGCATATCTTTTGAAATAAGAGGTGCTGTTTTATCTTTTATTCTAAGGATAACAGCCTTATTACATGAAATAGGAATACATATATCATTAAACCCAACTCTTACAGCATGTGCCGGATTATCACTAACAACAAAATCCAATTCTGTATTATTCACAGCTTCATACCAATCATAATTATTCAGTAACATTTTCATGGTTTCTAAAACAGGTTTTATTCCTAAAATTTGATATAATTGTGTATTCTTTCCAACAGAACAATTGGTCTCAACAGTTTTTTTCTTTGTGTCTTCATCAAACCCTAAATTATCACACATAGAATTTAAAACTTCTTCTGTCTTATCATTTATTGTATCCATTTGATCTCTGAATTGCTTCGTTCTGTATGCTAGAGAATGTAAAAATATTATCATTAGACTCCTATTTCTACTTATACAAATTTTACTAAGATCTTCCTGCAAATCATTAAGCATATTACTAATAGCAGCTTCTTCATTTGCTAATGTATGTTCTGTAAATTGTTCATCCAATAATTCTTCGCTATCACACAACTCGGAAAAAATTTCTAAATCCTCTTTTAAGATTTCCATAAGCTGTTCTTTATTTGTATCATAAAAATAATTAGCTACTGCAAAATTTTCAACCTTTCGATTGTCCATAACAGTACCATCGTCAAGCTTAAGCACAGTAATATACTCATTATCTTTATTTCCGTACCCAAATCTTTTTAAATACATTCTTGGTACATAATGTTGACGTCTAACTTTTTCCATAAGATTCTTTTTCCTACTAACAAAGGCACTAACTCTTGATAGTTAATGCCTCATATACTAATTATTGAGTTTTTCTTTATACATTTCTATCCTGTCCGTCTGCCTAGCCTTGTGATCTTTTGGAGGTAATTTATCAGAAACTATTTTATACCATGACTTATCAAATCCAACTGCTCTTAAAATTGTCGATTTGTCCATCTGATCAGGTTGCTTTATAGAAATATGTAATCGTTCTTGTGGTATTTTTTCAATAATTGTAAATTGACTGCCTCCTGGTTGCCATGTAAATTTATGTAATCCAGATTGCTTTTCATAGCCCTCTAAATTTCCCCGCTTATTCCACTTAAATTCATATAATTCTGGATCATATCGAATCGTATCAAATTCAAATACCAGATAATCTTTATAATCCTTTGATTTAACCAAAACAACCGTTCTTACAAATTTAAAAATTTGACGTACTGCCGATACTCTTTCATTCCAAATTTGCAATACCATCTTTCCTAGCTCATTGGGATCGACCTCTGAATAATTATCTACACCAAAACTGTATGTAACAGCATTTCTACCACATATTAATCTAACTTTATCCTGATGTTCAATATCGGTTTGCCCAAAAACAGTTTTTGCCCCCCAACAACAATTATCTAAAACAACATCATCAAGTCCTACATTTGATGGTTTCCACTCTGCTCCTACACATTCTGCAAATATCTGTTCCCATTCATTTCCTTCTAATGACATACTTTGCTTAGTTGCCATCATATATACAATATTTTGAGCTAGTGTCTCCACAAATGATACTGGGAACTTATTCACTGCAAATGGAGCAACTGCCTTATTCACTGTTCTCAACCTTGGCTCTGCCATGTATTCCTCCTCCACGTATTGAATATATATAATAATTTTAACACAATTATACCTAAAATGCCATTGGAATAAATCTTTCAATTACCATTTTTACCATATCTACTGGTATTGCATTTCCAGCCTGTTTTCTAGTTTGACAATCAGATACAACAATTTTAAAATCATCAGGGAATCCCTGCAATCTTAACATTTCTCGCGGAGTTAATCTTCGTTCACCATTTACCAATAAATAATTATAGCTAGCACCTGCACGTAATGCACAACTATACGGATATGAAGAAATATTTCCAGATTTATTTTCATGCCATATCGATGGGAAATCTTTTGCTGTATGCATCGCTTTTCTTTTTGCAACGATTGCTGGTGATGCAAAATGCTTAGGATCAACGTTTTTTTCTAATATATCTTTTAACGTTTTTCTATTTTTAATTTCAAAGTTCCAATCCATTTTAAATGTTTTTTTTGATCCTACAATAATTATTCGCTCTCGCTTTTGAGGTAATCCAAAATCAAGAGCATTAAGCAAATGATAATCAACATGATAACCTAGTTCATCTCTTAAAGTTTCCAATATTGTTTGGAGTGTCTTTCCTCCATCATGACTTGCCAAATTCTTTACATTTTCTAACACAAAAGCTTGAGGTTGTTTTTCTTTTATAATTCTTGCTATATCAAAAAACAATGTTCCCCGCGTTCTATCTTCAAAACCTTTCATCAAACCACAAATGGAAAATGCCTGGCATGGAAATCCTCCAAACAACAAATCAAAATCAGGTATACTATTTGCTTCAACTTTCGTTATATCCCCGGCAGGTTTTTCACCAAAGTTAGCTTCATAAGCCTGTTGAGCATATTTATCGATATCACTACTAAACACGCACTTACCTTTAATTCCAAGATTATCAAAAGCTCCTTTACTAGCATATCTGAATCCACCAATTCCACAAAATAAATCAATATATTTCAAATATTTAGGATACGCTGTTGTATTAAACTTAGAAGCATCCAAAAACACTTTATCAATATCAACACGTAAAGCCGTAGCAATGCGAAACGCAACATCTACAGAAGGATTTGCAAGTTGATTTTCTACATTTGAAAGATACTTTCTACTAATGCCAACACTTTTTGCTAATTGTACTTGTGTAACATTTCTTTCTTTTCTAATTTCCTGCACCCTGTTCATTTAAGCGTTTCCTCCATTTTTGTGAACTAATATACGCATTATATTATATTACGCTTACTCTGTTTTGTCTATTATTTTATAATGTTACTTTTCATATACAACAATATCTCAATTTTCCTTCATTATCATCTCTCCTTATCAATTGTGAAAAATCAGATAATATTTCATGCAAAAGCCAAAGCAATTTATTTGCAAATATTACTATTTGAATAAACTGTTACAACCCAAGCAGTCTGCCTGTTCTATGGAGTTAATGTATCGAATCTTTTCCTTGAATAATTCCATACTTTATAAACAATCTATCAAAAAAATCACAAATCATTTTCTTTACAAATTTATCAGATTCTCCATTTTTGACATATAGTTCTTTACCACCAAATCGGTACACATCATATCCATTTAATGTCATATCTCGATTGGCACTCACCATTTTTGCATATCTATTAACGTCAGCACATTTATATGTAGTTCCCTGAATCACTTTATCTTGAGAATAATGTTGTATTCCATCAATTTCAATAACCACTCTGTGATCCGATGATATTATCAGCATAAAATCCATTCTCTGATGTTCAAAAATCTCATTTTTGCCTCTCACATCTTTAGTTTTTGGATCATAATATAAATACACCTGTGGAATTAACGCAGGCAAATCTCTATCCTCTTTCAAAATATACTCAATATATGTCTTAAAAAACAACTTTTCTGGCTTACTGTCTAAAGACGACACTAGTTTTCTTGCCAATGCTTTTTGAGTTTCATTTGCTTCATATTGCTTATACCAATTTACAAGCCTTCGCCATGTAATACCATCTTCCGGTATTCCATCAGAATATACCAAAGCATCTCCTACATCAATAATTTTAACGCTATTCTCTAATGCATTATCAATAACAATATCTGGTTTTTTCGCATTTGCTGCAAAAATTATATTCTTTATATCTTCCGATGGATATTGAACCTTGTTCTTAATTTTATGAACAGATAATCCATTTTCACTAATAGAAAGTTCTACTTCCAAATCAACTCTTCCTAATTCATTATTGATGATTCTCTCACATTGTAACGTACGATCTACAATGATCCAATCACCATCATCTTTTTCCACTCTTTCTTTCCTGTTATATATAGGATTTAAATATTCTTCACAAAATTTAATAAACAATGCATCAGACACTTCTAATAGGTGCATTTCAGAAAAAAATAATCTATTTATATTCCAATCATTATAACAATCATAATGTCTTTCAATATCGTCAAAATCTATTTCTTCAGGCATTACTTTATTGGCAAAATCACACGCTCTCCCATTAAACCCAAAACAATTACCAACTCTTATTAAATTGTCTATTATAGATGTTCTAATTTCTTTTGCTATCCTCATTAATTACTACCACTACCTTTATTATTATCATGTTTATCATAACATAAACGCTTGGATAATATATATTTTTCATACAAAATCGTATTTTTCTATACAATCTACACCTCAAAATGCTTTCCAAATTCGGGAAGCACTTTATTTTAAAAATTTACAAAACATTATACACATTTCATTTATTATGTTACTATACTTATACCATCAATTATAAAATATGGAGGAAAAAATCATGGATATCAATAATAAATTCGTATCTGAATTCTTAGACCCATTGAGAGAACGCGCTAAAAATCAACGAAATGAAGAACTATCTATAGAACGTACAAAAAATATTTACCTAGCAACAGCAGCACTTATAGAAGCTAACATTAGTGAAGAAAATGTGAAACATCTACTCATAAAATATTGGGATCTTAGACCAAGCGAAGCAAACTCATTTTATATAGATTCGTTGAACAACTCCAAGATTAACAATAAATATAATTAGTGCTTTCCCCAATTATTTTCTTATTCTCAAACAGTATTTATCGATTAAAATACTGTTTGAGAAACTATAGACAGATACTCTACTTTCTCCACAAATCCATTGCATAGCTTACATAAATAGTTTTAGTAGCAATTAAGTAATTTCAACTATCAGCCTCCTAAAACTTCCCTTCCCCACAAAATTTACGATATATAAATGCTGTCAGCAAATACACCTCTATCATTAATCTAATATTCACCGCAATGCCGTTATCATGTCAAATTAAAAGTCAATCAATCACATACTAATTTCATAATTCTTACTCCCCTAACACACATTACCAACAAGATCACTATTGACCTCAACAATATAATAACTATTAATCATGTAAATGCATAAAAAGGCACCGCCAGCATATTCTTTTTGATATTTTCACTTTCGTAATATTCCACTTAAAACAATGTAGCACATACTCTATATGCAAATAATCCAGTCTCAGCATTTTACTTTTTCCCAGTTACTTGTAACCAAAATCTTTTCATTGTCACATAATACCGTTTCCAGCATCAGATCCATAATGCCATCTATGAGCTGTCTGTATTTTGAATGCGCCAAAAACAAATCGCCGATATGCAATATTGTTTTAATCAAGGCTCTAATGCCTGCATTTATACATCTGCATCACACTCCTATCCCATCGTATCGCTTTTCCCTGCGCCTGATAAGATATGATTTGATTCTGTATTATTTATCTCAGTATTATTAATATTAGTATTATTAGAGTCCCAAAATTAAACTTCTTGAAGTTTAAATTCTAAACTTCTGAATGTTTGATTTTTAAACTTCTGGATGTTTCTCTGCAACCATATTTTTCTGAACTGAACACTATCTTTTTCTGCATAAAACCAGTGTATCTACTACACCATTTACTACACCATTTTGATATCAAATTACACCATTTTGCGATAATTTACACCAATTTTGATGTTCTCCTTATCATCGCTTCAAAGTGTCTCAATTCCAGTAAATACAAGGCTTTGCAGACTTTTTTCTCTACTATTTTTCATCCACAACCTGAAAAATGAAGAATTTCAGATAATAAGATTCCTCTGCTGCCCACAGAATCGGATGATCTGCAGCCTGTGTCCGAAATTCCACCTGACGCAGTCTCTTATGCGTAGCGCGCGCCGCCTCACGGATGGTCTTTGCCAATAATTCCTGTGTCATAAAATGAGAACAGGAACAGGTTGCCAGATAACCGCCGTCCTTCACAAGCTTCAGCCCTTTCATGTTAATCTCACGGTAGCCCTTGATCGCATTTTTTGTTGCCTGACGAGATTTTGTAAATGCCGGCGGATCCAGAATAACCACATCGTATTTTTCTCCGGCTGCAGCCAGTTTCGGAAGTTCATCCAGTACATTTGCCGCACGGAATGTTACCGTATCACTCAGACTGTTACGTTTTGCATTTTCTGTCGCCTGTTCCACCGCAAATTCAGAAATATCCAAACCGGTTACTTCACTGGCTCCCGCTATTCCGGCATTCAATGCAAAAGTTCCCATATGAGTAAAGCAGTCCAACACACGTTTGCCCTTACACAATTTCTGAATCGCCAGACGATTGTATTTCTGATCCAGGAAAAATCCGGTTTTCTGGCCATTCACTACATCCACCATATAACGAACGCCATTTTCCGTAATTTCCACGTTTGTATCAAATTCTGCTCCAATGAAACCTTTTACCCTGCTCAGACCTTCTTTTTCCCGCTCCTTCGCATCACTACGCTCATAAACACCTCGAATCTGAATGCCATCTTTCTGCAAAATCTGCTTCATCAGATTAGCCAACTGTTCTTTATAACGCTCCATACCAAGAGTCAGACATTCCATGACAAGCACATCTTCGTATTTGTCAATAACAATTCCCGGCAAAAAATCTGCTTCACCAAATACCAGACGGCAGGAAGAAGTATCCACCGTATCCTTTCGATAATTCCATGCATTCTGCAGACGCATCTGAAAAAATGACTCATCAATTTCCTGATTTACATGCCTCGTCAGAAGGCGCACACGAATTTTGGAATTCTGGTTGATATACCCTTTTCCCATCGGATAACCATCAAAATCATGTACGATCACAAGATCACCATTATGAAAACGTCCTGTGATCGTTTCGATCTCATTATTAAAAACCCAGGCTCCGCCTGCTTTAATCGTGCGCCCTTCTCCTTTTTTCAGTGTTACAATTGCCACATTCTCCTGTTTTATCATATTGCTTTCTATACTCCTGTTATTCTATTGCTTACCTTTTATCGCTTATTTTGTAAAGCGGACATTCGCACGAGAAGAAATGATTGCTTCGCAATCGTGTTCGGCGCCTGCAAGAAAGCTGTGCTTTGGATAATTTTCTTCGCGTAAGTGTGCGATAGAAGACTTTCCTGCCCTCTCTCCTCACAGGCAGAGATGTCCATACTCAATCATATCCTGCTTAAATTTGCATATCATCTCATTCGTCAATGCAAAATTATCCGGGATTTCAAAAATTTCTTCCGGTGTCACCCATTTCGCCATGGCCAGCTCATCTTCCTGAATAATAATATCATCCGCTCCATCCAGCTCGCAGAAAAATCCAAACAGCAGACTCTCGGAATAAGGCCACGGCTGACTTTTGTAGTATCTCAGATTTTTCACATGCAGATGCGTCTCTTCATATACTTCCCGGGCAACAGTTTCCTCAATGGTTTCACCGATTTCCGCAAAACCTGCGATCAACGCATAATGATCTCGAAAACCGTTCTTATACCAGCTCACCAGAATCTTTCCCTCATGCATTACACCCACGATCACACAGGGGCAGATCTTTGGATATTCCATCTGACCACAGACCGGACAACGCATCATCCGTTCCCGCCCATCCGGGATCATCCGGGTTCCGCAGCCACCACAAAACCGATGTGCCGCATACCATCCTGCCAGCTGGGCACCTACAAGTCCTGCATAGCACATATGCTGCGGAGCCGCCCCGCGCAGGTATCGCGTAGTTTCATAATGAAATACAATTTCTTCTTCCGAAAGCAATCTCTGCTCCGCGACAGAATTTTTTCTCTGATTTTCAACAGACCGACAAAGATGCATCAGATTCAATTCTTCCCGTTCTTTGTACTGATGCTGCTGATAGAGGAAAAAACGCTCCTCCCCAACAGCAAACAGATATACAAAACGATCTCCGTTCTGTACCTGCGATTTTATTTCCGCATATCGTGGAAAACAAATGGCATTCTGTACGCCACGCACCAATATTTTCCGTTCCTGCATACAAATCACCCAGTCATCCTTTTCCGGCTGTACATTATGCCACTCATTGTATAAATGCAATGGTGCGATATCCTGTATCATTTCTTTCGTTTACCTGCCTTGTTTTTCTTTTTGTCTGTTCTTATTTTACTTCTGTCTGTTTCTGATCAATATCCAAAGCTTCCTGCCAGAGATTCATCATCATCAATCCACTGCTGCACATGGATCATCCGGTATTCATCCTTAGAATCCCGGATATACACCCGGTCAATACCGGCATTAATGATCATACGCTTGCACATGGAACAACTGTTGGAATTTTTGACATATTCTCCGGTATCCACTTCTTTTCCAACCAGATATAACGTACTTCCGATCATTTTTCCTCTGGAAGCACTGATGATGGCATTCGCCTCTGCATGCACACTGCGGCAAAGTTCATAGCGTTCACCTCTTGGTACATTCATTTTCTGCCGGATACAGATGCCCAGATCAGAACAATTCTTTCTGCCTCTTGGTGCACCTACATAACCAGTAGAAATTACTTCATCATTTTTCACAATAACTGCGCCATAATGCCGACGCAGACAGGTTCCTCTCTGTCCGACAATCTCTGCCAGATCCAGATAATAATTAATTTTATCCCGACGTTCCAACACTTACTCCTCCTTCGTCCCCCTGCTGTTCTTCTGATTCTTCCCCTTCCGGACTCTTACAAACTTATAGCAAATCCTCTGAATACAAGTTCCGGTTTCGGTCATATCTTACAAATAATTTGCTGCAACTGCATCAATCCCTTGCGGATTCTTCTCAGCCCATTTTTTATAATCCATGCCGGAAGCAGCCACCGTCTGTCCCAGTTCTACCAAAAACTGTGGTATCACTGCTTCTTCCATAGTTCCGATCTCACGACCCATCCGCTCCTCGCCCTGGCGTTCCTCACCATTGGCGAACAGCACAAACGCATTTTTCAGCTGATCATCCACACGCTTCACTGCTCCCCGAAAACCAATCACACCGGTCTGATGTGTACCACAGGAAGACGGGCAGCCGGAAATATGTATCTGCGGCAGCGCACCATTCGGAATCTCTGCTTTACGAACAGCTTCCACGCACGCATGCAGTAATGCCTGGGAATCACGCAGACCCACCTGACAGATGGATGCACCAATACAGCTGACACTTGTCTCAAAAACAGTCTCTGCACTGTCCGGTGTTGCTTTCAGCACTTTTTCAACTTCAGTTCCGGTCAGATTAATAATATATGCTGTTTCATCCGGTGCAAGACGGATCTCCACATCCTCCATATTCCGAATCACATCTGAGAGCGCACACAGTTCTTCTACGTTCGGCTGACCACCGATCGGATGCCAGATAACCGTATACAGAGCCTCGCTTTGCTTCTGTGGTAAAATACGCGCGCCGGAAATTCGGACACCATCGCCTTTTTTCATCACAGGTTCAGTTTTCACACAAATTTTCAGATCTTCTCCGGAAGCCAGTACCTCCTCCAGTTTTTTCTGATATGCTTTCACATAATTTTCTGCACCCCCACAGATTTCCTGCATATAACGGGTTCTTGCTTTTCCACGATTCTCATAATTTCCATATGCCCGGAAAGTCAGCCACATTGCCTTGATGTAATACAAGATCATTTCCGGTTCCACTGCTTCTGCTACCTTTACACCAAATCTCGCATGATTGCCAAGGCCACCGGCACTGTACACATCAAACTTCCCTTCTTTTGTTGCCACAAAACCAAGATCACGGTACGTTGCATGTGGAATATTTTTCGGAGAATTAGAAAAACATACCTTTAATTTACGCGGCATTTTTTCTGCATTAATAAATGTCATCAAATATTCTCCAGCTGCTTCTGCCCATGGACGCACATCAAAATACTCATCCGCTTCCACACCGGACAACGGAGAACACATCACATTTCGTGGAAAATCTCCACCGCCACCCATAGTCACAATTCCAACATCCAGTGCATCTTCCATAATCCGGCACAGTTCCTCCTGCTGCAGATCATGAAGCTGGATTGTCTCACAAGTAGTAAAATGTGCTTTTTTCACATTGTACTTGCGAATTGCTTCTGCGATAAATGCCAGTTTTTCCTTCGTCACACGACCAGCCGGCATACGCAGACGCAGCATACTTGCTTTCCCATCTTTCTGAGCATAGCTTCCATATCGTCCGGAATAGCCCTTGTAATCTCCTTTGCTCATCTCACCATTGTAAAACGCTTTTGTTTTTTCCCTAAAATCCGGCATATCAGCCTTCCATGACTGTGCATCTATTTTATTCATAATATTACATTTCCTCGCTTTCATTCATCTTCTCTGTAATCAATCCAATCTGACAGAAAACCGGATAGAGATAACTTGCCCCAAACGTTCCGATTTTCTTTGGTCCGCTGACCACCACACCCTCTGCCTGTTTCTCCAGGACGCGTCTGGCGGATAGCAGGATTGTCGCCTGCGTGATCGACTTTTCTTTGCGATTCACAAACATCTCATGCCCTTTTATAATATAGGTAAACGGTATTCCCTTTACCGTACAAAAATATGTCTGTTCCAGTTCGCATAAGACCTGCCACAGAAACTCTGAAGACAAATTTTCCGGGCAATGTCGTATCTCAGATAAATGCATGTTCCATGCATCCATTGCCTTATTCCCTTTTCCCAAATTCACTGTATCCTTGTTTTTCATATTTGGATATATTCCAGACCATATCTCTGCACTCATAGATTTCTCTTTTCCTTCGACGAATTCTAATTTTCTTTTTATTCTAACATGATTTACAAAGGTTGTAAAATCAGAGATACTAACGCAACAAAAATGCACCAAAGCACATTTTTCCATTTGCTTTGATGCATTTCATCTTAAATCAGATATGATGTTGATGAAGATATTTTTCTCTCGTCGCCATTCCCCCACGAATGTGACGCTCCGATTTGTTAACATCCAGAACCACTCTTGTCTTTACAGCAAGAGCCGGACTGATCTGTCTGAGGCGTTCGGTGATGTCTTTATGTACCGTCGACTTACTAATCCCATACTTTTTTGCCGCCTGACGCACCGTTGCATTGTTGTCTATGATATATCGTGCAATTTCCATTGCCCGTTCCTCGATATAACCTTTCACGAAAACTCCCCACATAGTTTGCTTTTTTACAATCTATGCGGGGAGTTTTTGATGTATGTCTGTATCATTCTGGCAAACGATTATCTTCCACAACACTTTTTATATTTTTTACCGGAGCCACAGGGGCAGGGATCGTTTCTTCCGATTTTTGGATCTGTCCCCACATATGGCGTCTGCATTTCCAGCCCATTCATATAATTCCAGGCATCTCCTTCCTCTGCTCCTACCAATATCTCCGAATCATCCGCAACATATTTTCTCTGCCAACGGGATTCATTGTATGAAGCTTAATTGGATAAAAACGTTCATTCTCCGCCAGCCAATCCAATAATTTAATCCCATCCCCACCATCATAAGCATAATCTCCTAAATCATGATCACAATCAATTAATAAAATGGGTTCCTCCGCTGATTCAATTGTTCTCTTTGCAATATTAACACTTTTGCACCATACATATCCTTCTGGAGCAGGTCGTATATCATCCAGCCATATCTTCATACATTTTCCTTTATACATAGTCATCTTTTTTCATCTGCTTTCCATTCTATATCCAAATATGATCTATAATGACTACTATTATCATAAATTATTTTTTCTACAGATTCCAGACCAAATTTTTTCATAATTTCATCAATGTATTCTTCACCTATATTGGGATTCATATATAGAATACACAGATTTTTTGAAGTAATTTCAACTCGCCCACGAGGATAATAATTATATGAATACCGACATTTTCGAGGCTTTATTTCCTTCCAAATTTTTCTATGCACATAAGAATCCCCCGACTTTGAAATCCCATATTCATATTTTTGCTTGTCAAATGGAACTGCCCAGATTTTTCCGTCTATTAACCAGAATACTCCTTTATGTGGTCTTGCTAACATTTTCGTTTTCCTTTGACATAATCATCCCAATCCAATTCATCTTTTGAAACAATCTTTGCCTTATATAGTGGTGATAAATATTGATACACTTCTCTATGATTAAAGAAATAATCGCCATGTTTCAACGCACCGGTTTCAATCTCTCCTTCCGAATTCACATATTCACATTGTATTCCACAACAATCATCTCCGACTTCTTTAAGCCGACAATAAAAAGCACCTGGTGCATATGGTCTGCAGTCGATAAACAGGACATCTCCCGGCCGATACGGAACAGGCAGATTTAAATCGGGACATACAGAGCAAAACTGTCTCTCTAGCATACTGCCTAATGACCCTTTCAAACAATTTAACGATAGCTTTTCATGAATAAAATATTGAATCTCTCCTTCTTTATTCATGATGTATGTGTACACCGGTGATAAAAATTCGTTTTCCTTAATCTCGTTCTTGCCACTAAAATATAATTCAACCCGCCAATATAAAGATTCCCATATAGAATCCGGATCATTCCAATAATATTCCTGCACTGCCTTTTTCATGTCTTCAAAAGATGTCATAATATATGGGCCATCCATAATATCACTTTTATTATCATCATTATAACCCATCAACTGTATAAGAAAAATCTTTTCACTTTCCATCGTTAAATATCGCACTGCCTGATTCATACACTCGCAGCATAATTTCAGATAATCCATATCCTGTTGCTTTATGTCTGATGTTGCTCTCAGCTTATACAATAATCCCTGTTTTCTTTTTAAACCGACTGGTGCTCCGGCAATAATTGACACATAGTCTCTCAACTTCAGTCGTTCTGCATGTTCCATTAAATATACATGCAATTCCGGTGATTCAATTAAATCCAAAATCTCTTGTTTTAATTCTATCGTCATATAAATCTATTCACCACTTTCTCTTATCACATCATTTTCAATTCCATATCTCTCAAGTGCATCGTACACCTTGTGATACACCACCTGATTCGGATAATATCTATAATCAGCAAATATCTTGATACCGTCTTTATAGAAATATTCATGGATAGCCGCCGCACATCCTGAACTTCTGCTTTCGCCATATTCACATTGACAGATGATATCTTTTCCTTCTTTTAGAGCATTGAAAATAAATTCTGCAAGATCATCTGCTTCTGGAAAATATGTCTCGTAAGTCAAATGATATTTCGGCAGTACTGCCAGATCAATGTCATGCAGTGCTACCTGGAATACACAGTTCGTCTTCGCTGAATAGTCTACCGGACTGTATTCCGCATCACGGAATTTTCCTGGCGGATCATAGAAACTGATTACGGCTGCATTTTCCGGGAAATCTTTTTCTAATAATTTTTCTATTGATTTTCTTGAATAAATGGATATTTTCAACTTGTTTCACTCCTATCTATGCTTGATAAGTAATAGGATATATTATTGTATGGGGCAAAAATGGCTCATTTCTGAGCATATAAAAAACAGTGCCAAAACACTGTTTTTACTTCGTATATTCTATAAGTAAATCATTTGCATATTAAAGGTCTGATTTCACTCAATCTATTTTCTAATGTCGTTTTCAAGTTAAGTATATCATATGGCTCTTGTTCTTCTGAATTTATAGCTTCTTTATTCTCTTTATCATCATCTTTAAAAGTCTTTATAAATGACTCTGCAGCCATAATTTTCTGCATTTTAGACCAAACAATAAAATCCAATTGTAATGGTGTAATTGAATTTTCCTTGCAATATTGCTTTATAACATAAGCATAAAATTCGTATGGATATTCTTCTTTTATACAACTTTTTTCCCACGTCTTTTGCATAGAACTCCACGATCCTATTGACTCCGCTTTTAACTTCTTCTTTTCACCTTTTGTAAATAAATTCTCTGGCAATTTTTTATAATTTTCAGGATAACTCTCGGCATTTGAAAAATCATCTTCCTTAAATTTCCTTTTGAACCATTCCAGACTAAAACTATCTAACGGCATATGACATTTATCAAATTTCTTTTTATATTTTTCTCCACCTCTACATCTATCGCATATGCAATATAAATATTTAAATGCCATATTTATTATTTTTTGCGCCTGACCATATGTAATTTCATCCACAAGATACTTCTTATAGGAATCTATTAACGCTTTACACCAACCTGAATATTTATCATCAAACTTTTCATCACCATCAAAATAATTGCAAAGTTCTTTTGCGACATCTGTTAACGGTTCTCTCATAGGATTTTCCTCTGTATTAGGTCTCTTTTTATCCCACACTTTTTTTCTTTTTAATAACTCATCTCCTTCTTCTCTTGCCTTAGTACTCCAATGAATTGTCCGACAAGCATCCAAGTACCCTTGATACAGAGCATCTTTATAAACTTTTTCACATTCCCAATCTGCTTCAGTCTTATCTGAAAAGTATTCACAGCACGGCTCTTTTTTTATTGTTCCAATAAAATCATCTACCGAATCTTTTATTTCTTTTTCAATCTCTTCTTTTATTTCTTCTTTAGTTTTCTCCATCTTCCGTATCTCCTTCCAAAACTCTCACAAGTTCTCCCCACACTTTCACCATCGCATAGGTATCCAGTTCGCAATATTTCAATAAATTATGCCTTGCCTTCTTCTGCTCCTCCGCTGGCATATCTTTTATCCTCGGAAATATCGTCATTGCCTCTGAGTCATTGTGTACACCTTCCAGATTATGATAATTCAATTCCGGATCATCCGGGAATATCGCCGGCATCTTCGGCTTTCTCTTCCAGCTTGTATTTATCCATCCACAACATCTTCGGACATTGCCACAATCTGCAATATTTCGACTTTGAAAAATGATTCTTCATCTCTTATGCCTTTTTTTAATCTTCATATGCTTCCCACGCTTTTTTCAAGTCATCCCTTAATTTATCTCTTAATCTCTTCGGCTGCAATATCACCACATCCGGCGCATAATTTTTTGCGAACTGCTCCGCTGCACGTTCATTTACATGCACGCTCACCGATACATGCGTATCCGTTTCTTCTGAAAAATTCACCCCTTTTCCAAATAAATCAATCACATCGGATATCATTGCTTTTACGATTCTAAATTTAACAAACACATTTTCACTGGAATACATATACACATGCTCTTTCATATATTCATTCAGATTCATTGGCTGATGTCCGGACCATTTCAAAGTTTCAAATGGCTTACCTTTTTCCTCAAGAATCTGTATGTTTCGAATCCTGTCTACACGGTAATTCGAGATATCATCATATTTATCATAGTTGCAGATCAGATAATACTTTCCCTCCTGCACAGCCATTTGATATGGCGTAATGATATATTCCCGTACACTACCATCTTCCCGTTTTTTCAAATGCATTTTCTTATCTGTATGGTATTCTGCATATTCAAATAAAACCTTCTTCTTTTTACGGATTGCATCGTCTAATATAGCAATATTGTAAAACACCTGTTTATTATCTGTCCGTTCAACCGGCAATGGATAAATATACTGCGAGCAAGATTTAAAATATATATTAGATAACGACTCTAATTTTTTAATCAGCTCTTTTGCCTGGCTATAAGGTATATGTTTTGAAAACAACATGCTGTCTATTAATAGGCGCAATTCTTCATTCGTGAATTTCTGCTTCAGGTAAAAATCCGTCCATAACAAATCGTCTTCCGAGATTTCTTTATCCGCAAAATCCGAGGTGCCTTTATATGATACAAAATCTTTTTTTCTGAAAATATCTTTCCGTGATACTTCTCGATATTCAATATTGCTTCCATATTCAATCAGATTTAAGAGATTTCTTTTCACGGCTTTCCTGTCAACCGTCATTTCATACTCTCTTCTCAAAATATCCTGTATCTCTTTCTGGCTCAGTCTATGTTCTTCATCCGTATATTTCTGCAAGATATCTAAAATATACAAAATCACCAATTTTTTTGGATGTATATCACTCATACTTTTTGCTCCCTGTTCTGTGCAGTTCATATAATATCATTGTATGCCTACACTTCACAGATTTCAATGGGCATAAAAAGACCGAACAGTAAAATATCATTCAACATCTCATCTCTTGTACATAATTTTCGACTCTATAATCTTGTATAATCCGGCATAACAGGAAATCCGTTTTTATCGTATTGAATTTTATTATTTTCTTCATAAGTATCTGTCCATACCTGAACAGCCACTTCATATCCTGTTGCTATTTTGATATTATTTTTATCAACAATTGATGTAGTCCAATGGTATTGACTTTCACTCGTCAGTATATAGATTAACTCTTCTTTTTGTTTTGTTGACAATCTTATAGGATTCTTTTCCGGAACATACTCCGGTTTATCCAATCGAATGAATGCACAATTTTTCAAATCCCACATATTATCTAAGAATACATGCAGATATGGTATTGTTGTCTCCGTATCATGTTGCTCTATCGCAACCTCAATACTTGATCTTTTGCATAATTCTGGATTTATAAGTGCCAGACAAAGATCGTCCTGTTCACTTTTCGTATTATTTCCCATGTATCATTCCTCCACTACAAATTTGTACTAACTTTATCTTAATGGTTCTGATGGGGCAAAAAAGGTACACAGATTGTTTATTACTTATTCCAAATTCCTTTTTCTTAATTACCCACATCAGCTTGTCTATATTTTGTTCTATGTTATTGCGTCCACATGTACCGTCGACTTACTAATTCCATACTTTTTTGCGCCTGCCGCACCGTTGCATTGTTGTCTATGATATATCGTGCAATTTCCATTGCCCGTTCCTCGATATAACCTTTCACAAAAACTCCCCGCACAGTTTGCTTTTTTACAATCTATGCGGGGAGATTTTTATGTATGTCTACATTGAAGGTTTCTTAATCAAACCTGGGCATTTGTGCCAATGTGTCTGTTATTTGTCGCAACTCATTTGTTCTTTTTTTGATAGCAACACCCAAACTGCAATTTATAAACGAACTCTCCTTGACCTCTTTTTCGTGCCAATCATCTCCAAACATTTTCATTTTTTCTATAAATTGATTTACTTCCAACTTTGTCATTTTTTCTTTTCTCCTTAACCTTTTTCCTGTCATAGTTTATCTTTTATATGGTTTACCAATATCATAAAATCACACTGCATCTTCAATACTTTGCTTATTATATTTCACACCCTTATATAAAATCGTCAATTCATCCAGGTAATCATAAAACGCATCACTTCCAACTTTCAGAGCACTTCCTTTGAACTCGACACCAGATAATGCCTCACAGTATGCAAATGCAACTGGTTCTGATACAGCATCTGTTTTCTTCAATTCAGCACTACTATTATTGTTTGTGGCAGATGTACTTTCATCTGCCACATTATTATCCTTCCCCGTTCCACACCCTATTGCCAGACACAGCATACATGCTGCCATACAGATAATGACTAATTTTCTTCTCATCGTATAAACCTCCATATTATCTTTTCGTATTCCGTTGACATTGTTTTTTAATACAGAAATATTTTCTTCAGTACCTATCCATGTTCAACTGGTATGTATCATTATATAGTTTTTGATAAATCCCTGTATTCACGATTCGTGATGTTCCTCCATCAATTCATCCAACAGCACATGATAATGTTGCGCTATTACATAAGCGGTCAACAAATCTGGTAAGCGATATCCGCTTTCATAATTTGCTACCGTAGTTGCTCCATATCCAAGGAATTCTCCCAACATTGCCTACGTTTCATTATTCTCCTCGCGTAATCTGCGAATGTTCTCACCTACAATTTTGTTCCATGGGTTTGTCTGCTGTTTCATAAACAAGTCCTTTCTGCCGGTTTCGGCAATACCTTTTTATTTGTTTCATAAAAGGACTTGTAAATTTCGCGAATTTATTGCATAGAAAAAACCTTTGCATCATTTTTTGACGCAAAGGTTTTCATGCAACAATCTAAAATCATTATACTTATCCTAAAACTGTTCTATTTGCAAGAGCATATGCAATCGTTAAGATGAGATCATCGATTGGATTGCCTGGCATCAAATCAATTGGTGAAATCCAATAAATGATGAGACCAATCAAAAGAATTATCTTTATTTTCTTACTCATAGTTTTTATCTCCTTTCTGGTATTCATGTTTTTCAAATGCTAATCCATAAATTTAACTTCAACTTCCTTGTCGCCTACTACATCATCCAACAAGTTATGAATTAAAGTTTCTAAATTTTCATCTCCATTGGCAAACAAACCTTGCAGATCAATTGCTTCATTTTCTGCTATGTCATTCTCTGCTTCTTCAATTGCTTTTGCTACATCCTCCTTTGTGGTCCAATTAAAAATTGCTTTCTTCTCATCAACATATTTGATAGAACTTGGATCTACATGCGGAGTGTCCAACAGTTTTGTATGTGGGACAGAAACAATTACTTTATCATTTTTGATATCCACTTTTATCGCTTCTACATCTATACCTACTTTAATGGTTGCATTATACTCCATAACAAATCCTTTTTTTGTGATAAATGGAATACTTCCTTCTTCTAATGGTACCTTGCCTGAATATGTAAGTTTCTGTGTTGCTAATTCCCCAATATTCTCTAATTTTCCTGTAACATAACCGACGGAAACTTCTGGTTCTTTATGAGTTATGTTGTAAATTGCTGTATGTGTTGACCAACCAACAATGCATCCAATCACCAGTCCAATAACAATCCAAACACAAACATCTTTTGCTTTGCTACGTATTTTATTTAACTTGTTATTTGTTTTCATCTCAGATTCTCCTCTATATGTGTGCTAATTTCTTGCTTACTTTTTCCATTGATATTTTGATTTCTACAAATTTTCTTTCATGTTATTCGCATTCCTCCCTGACACCGCTTTCCTTTGCTCCATTTTCTAAGTTACAAATATTTTCTTTCATGATTGCCGTCACACCAATTTCTTCTAAAAATTTTGTATGTTCCTGCTTTTTTCCTATAAGTTTCAGTGAAATGATTCTTTCTTTAACATTCATCTGTTTTGTTTCCTCTCTTGTTTTTATGCTTAAATGATAACGAAATTTTCTCTTCAAAAACAGGAATGTTTCAGCATAATAAGCCCGTTATTTCACCAAAATGAGCAAAATAATAGCGCCTTTTCTTTTCCGAAAAAGACGCCATAACATTATATTATTTTCGATTTTTACTTGCCTCATATTTTTCCATATTAATAGTTCCATTTGCAACCATCTGCTCCGACCAAAGCTGCAATGCTTCCACTGTAATAGAAATTTTTTCCAACGCATTCTGGATATCCACAAAATCATTTATCTCTGAATCATCAATGGTCCCATCAGCAGTTATGCCTATTAATCTACGCTGATTATCTTGAACGGTGTTCAAAGAATCTACCAGACGCAATACAATTTGAGAAAGGTTCTGTATTTTAACTCCCGGAACATACTGTCGTCCAATTGGACATTGATTGGAACAATAATAATTACATAATTCCGGTGATTTGTATTTTTCAGACATTACTAACACTTCATCCGGATGTGGTTCGCATTTCTCATTTTCTATTTTTTCAATACGCTCAGGTGCAATTGTCTCCAGCAAATCACTTGCTGTTTCCCTTGTTAATCCTAATTTTTCCCTCTGTTTGAAATATATATTTTTATTTTCTTTTGAAGATACTCTTGGCACTATTCTAATCCTCCCCATATACCTTTTCAGACATTATCTTATCATTTTTCCACAGAAATAGCGATCCACAATCTTCCAAATTTAATTTTTAGTAAATTGCAAATATCTAACCCACTCCATACTCAAAAACAAAAGCAAGCCCATCACGAACATCTCCTCAGAGACATCCGTTCAAGCCTGCTTTCTTCCACACCTTATTTAATGAAATATATCACATTCACATTCCGTTCTATATTGTTACAACCGCATGTACCGTCGACTTACTAATTCCATACTTTTTTGCCGCCTGACGCACCGTTGCATTGTTGTCTATGATATATCGTGCAATTTCCATTGCCCGTTCCTCGATATAACCTTTCACGAAAACTCCCCACATAGTTTGCTTTTTTACAATCTATGCGGGGAGCTTTTGATGTATGTCTGCATTAAAGTTTTCTTAAACAGACTTTTCAACTCTCACATGTGTTCGGCTTGAATTATTTCTTCAGCTCAAAAATCACAATTTTCTCCCGCGGATCATTCCCCGGAAACAAATCTTTGCAATCAATTTCATCAACAAACATCAACTCATCCACTGTCATCATATAAGAAATGTATTCATCTGTCGGATAATAAAAAAACAGTTGAATCTCACGCAGATTTGCATAATAAGAATCAAGAATGCGACCCACTACGCGCTTCAGAAGTTCCAACGAAAATGGATTAAAAAAGTAACATCGGTCTACAGTTTCCGGCACTTTAAATGTTTCAGCATTTGCCTGCACAAAATCCACACGATCTGAAACTACCGAATCCGCTTTGTTTTCCATGGCTCGTCCAAAAATCCGTTCATCATACTCGACACCTATGGAATTGCATCTGGTCTGATATGCCAGAAAAAAGTCCACACGACCTTTTCCACAGCCATAGTCAATCACAGTATTTCCCTTGCGGATACAACCGGAATTTGCCAGCCGCTCCAACACACAATACGGTGTCGGTTCATAAGGAAATCTATGTTCATCAGAGTGGAAATCATCCCGCCCCATTGTTCGAATATGTAATAGTTTGTCCCATCTTGTCTCGTTTTTATCTTCTCTCATGAGTTTTTCACCTTTTTTGCTTTGTCGTCTTATTCCACAAAATAAACGAACTCTGAAACTCTAAAAAATCTCCCAGAAACTGCATACCTTCCTGCCATATCTGCTCCGGGAGACTTTCTATTTTCTGAATGGAATTCATTTATCATATCCTGTCTCTTCTTTTAATTTACGAACTGCTGCCTAATCCGGTGTCTCTCCCAAATCAATCAGCCCACATGGAAGTTCTGTCTGCCAGGAACGGATTGAATAACAATACTCTCTTAAGGTAATAATATTTTCCCCATGAAACAGAAGTATACTAACTCTCTCAAGCATATCAAGGTAATCATATCTAGTTTTATATGTATTTAACTGTCCAAAGTCCACAGACTGTACTGAACGATGTTATCAATTTGTTATCATGATTGTGTTATCAATCAAAAACTCTCATAATATCCCGAAACCGATTAATCACACGATAAATCTCTACATACTCGTTTCCTACCTTGTAGATAATCACATAATCTTCCCATATCGCATATTTATAGTCCGTCCGAAAACTGACTCGCTTTGAAAGATCTGAACCCATTCCCGGAAACATCTGAAGGTTCTCAAATTTACCGTAAATTTCCTTTATAGTCTTTGCTGCATATTCTTCGTTATCTTCAGCAATATAATCCCGGATATTTTTCAAATCCTTTACAACAATCGGATTAATCCGCAATTTTAACATCTTATTCCCCCACAAGTGCTTTCAGTTCTTCCAGATCCAGCCACCCCTCACCATCTTTCACTGCTTCTTCGGCTTCCTGCAGCTTCAGCAGAAGCTTTTTCTCTGCACGATCGCGCTCATAGTCTTCAATATCCATAATTACAAAACGTCCTCTGCCATTCTTTGTCAGATATACTGGTTCTCCTTTATGACAG
>OIZU01000773.1_pt1 | contig 22060 bp, 19 predicted proteins | sample 1588661 | NCBI WGS metagenome assembly OIZU01 (sample SAMN03283257) | human gut metagenome | biome: human-associated habitat; material: feces | host: Homo sapiens | place: USA | collected 2013 | reverse complement strand
TTTCTTAAATGTTTAGGTTTGGTAGCTTAAAGCATAACACAGAAAAGGTATTTCCTCTTTTTAATTATTCAGTTGTAACACATGTATTGTAATCCTACAAGAAGCAGAGGTAAATATTCATTTATAGGCGTTGCAAAAATAAAAATAAAGTCCTATAATAATTATGTTTAAGTGGATTTACTAGGAATACTAGTCACATCATCAAAATATAGGAGAGGAGAAAAAGGGATGAAAAAGAAGCTAAACAAGATCGCAGCTTTAGTCTTGGCTCTGGTCATGGTCATCACGGGATTTGTGGCAGTTCCGCAGATGGATGTACAGGCTGCGAACGATGTACCGTCAATTATAACTAAGACGGATGTCACAAACATGAAACCCGGTGATAAGGTTCATGTTGAATGTTGGCTTAAGCCAAATGGAAACGTGATGCAGGTTGTCGGCGGATTTGATTTTGACACAAAGGTATATACATATGTGAAGGACAGTTTGGAGCAAGATCCAAATAATGTTCTCAAAAAGAATCTTATGTTTATTGTAGATGAGGAAGACGTATATACAGCAGGTGGATTTTCAGTACTGCTTGAAATGAAGGAAGGTAATCCGGTAAATAAAGATGTATTACTTTTTACGTTTGATGTAACAGTTAATGAGAATGCAAAAGGCTCAGGTCTTATGGGCTTTAATTGTGTAGGAATTCAGACAGGAACAAATGATAATGACAGAACTGATATCGACGGCAAAGATGTTCCATTAACAACATTAGATAAAAATGGTAATAAGATTGAAAACGGAGAAATCCCGGTTGCAATCGAACTTTCTTCTCTTAAGATCAACAAAGAAGACTTTACAATGACGAAAGGTACTTCCGAGACACTTACAGTGACAGGAACACCTGCAGAAGCGTTGGAAGGTCAGACAATTACATGGAAGAGTTCTAATAAAGATGTTGTGACAGTTGATTCAAAAGGTAAAGTTGAGGCTGTCGGAGTTGGAAACGCAACAATTACAGCGACAGCAGCAGGCAAGAGCGACAGTGTAAAGATCACAGTAAACAATCCGTTGAAAAAAATTACTGTAGATCCGGCAACTCTTACATTGAAAAAAGGTACTTCAAAGACATTGTCAGTGAAATATGATCCGGCAGATACGACAGATAACAAAGCAGTAACATGGGAGAGCAGCGATAAGAGCGTAGCGACAGTTGATGCAAACGGTAAAGTGACAGCATTAAAAGACGGCAGCGCAACAATTACTGCAAAGGTCGGAAAACTTACAGCAACTTGTGCACTTACAGTACAGGAGAAGAAACTGACAGGAATTTCACTTGATAAAACAGCTTTGGAACTTTCCAAAGGTCAGAGCAGTGAAGCTCTTAAAGTGATTTATACACCGGCAGATACAACAGATGATAAGACAGTTACATGGTCAAGCGCCGATGAAAAGATCGCAACAGTAAAAAATGGTGTCGTTACAGCGAAAGCAACAGGCACAACAAAGATTACGGCAACAGTAGGTACACATAAAGCTGAATGTACAGTTACGGTTAATGCAAAATTGACAGGCATCAAAGTGACACCGGACAAGGTGACAGTTGAAAAAGGTCAGAAAGCAAACCTGAATGTAACATATCTTCCGGCAGATACAACAGATGAAAAAGCTGTTACATGGAAGAGCGAAAATGAGAGCGTAGCAACAGTTGATGAAAATGGTGTTGTTACAGCAGTTGCAGGCGGAAAAACAAAAGTTATCGCAACAGCAAAAGCAAACAATAAGATCACAGCAGTATGTGAAGTAAAAGTTCCGATCCATACAGAAAGTATTGCGCTGAATAAAACAGAAATTACAGATCTTCTGAAAGGTAAAACAGAGAAACTTGAAGTATCGTTTATTCCGAGCAATACAGAAGATAGCCGTGAAGTAAAATGGACAAGCAGCGCGGCGGATATAGCTGCAGTTGATGCAAACGGAACAGTAAAAGCACTGAAAGAAGGCACAGCTACAATCACAGCAACAACAGCCGATGGAAAACATACAGCTTCTTGTACAGTGACAGTAAAAGAAATTCACCTGACAGATGTTAAGCTTGATGAGATGAAGAATCCGTCTGAACTTTTCAAAGGTGAGAAACATCAAATTAAAATCGGACTGAATCCGATCGATACAACAGATAATGTAATATATACATTTGCATCATCTGATGAAAAAGTTGTTTCTGTAGATAAAAATGGTATGGTAACAGCTTTGAAAAACGGCAAAGCGACGATTACTATTACAGTAAAAACAACAAACACAGACTTTGAGAAAACACTTACTTATGATATAACAGTAGAAGAAATTCCGCTTGAGTCGATTGAAATCAAAGGTGATGTAACTTCTCTTGAAGAAGGAAAGACAACAAAACTTAACGTAGTATTCAATCCGACAAATACAACAGATGACAAAACAGTTGTATGGAGCAGCTCTGATACAAAAGTAGCAACAGTAGATGCAAATGGTGTTGTTAAAGCTGTAAAAGCCGGAAATGTAAAGATCACAGCGAAAGTTGGAGATAAGACGGCTGAGTACGCTTTGAAAGTAACAGCAAAAGCAAACGGTACAAACAATAAGAATGAGAAACCGGCTGACGGCGGTGCAGTAAAGACCGGAGATAGCAACCACATCTCAGGTTTCGTAGTAGCAATGCTTTTATCCATAGCAGCGATTGTAGGCGTAGTAATTTTCAAAAAAAGAACGCATAGATAAAAGTTAAAAGAAAGCTCCTTGTTGGCGACTGACCGACAGGGAGCTTTTTGGTATCAGAAGAAAGAAAAACAGTAGATGATATTGTATTTCTTTTGATACCAAAAAGCTCCGAAAAGGTGCAAAAAATATATGTTATAAAAGGGAAAGAGCGTAAGGAGAATAGAGGTTGATGAGAGGAAAAAGAATAAAACAGTTTATTTTAATTTTATGCATGGTCTGTCTTTTCGGAATGAATGTTCAGGCGGAAGATGTATATACGGAGTTTCATGTAGATAATCAAAAAGGAAAAGCGGGAGACGTCGTAACAGTTCCGGTAGAGTTTAATACAGGCCAGGAAGTCGGCGGCTTTCAGATCTCTATTTATTATGACAAAGAAGTTCTGGAATTTCAGTCGCTGGAGGCAGGAGATTTGATTGAAAAAGCCGGAGGCGGAATATTTGATTATAACCATATTGAAGAATCATCAGAAATAATCGTTGTGTATGTAGTTCCGGATACAGTGAAAAATGAAGGATCTATCGTTGATTTGAAGTTTAAATTAAAAAAAGACTGTACGGAGAAGCTCCCAATCGGAATGAAGCCGGATGAAGTGGTAGACAATACGGAGTCCAGTAACCCGATTACAGGAGAAGTTTCCGGTGTGGATAAAGAATTTCAGGAGAAAGTTGTGGGAGATCTTGCCGTAGTTTCAACAGATCAGAACAAATCAGACAGATCGAAGTCGGACGATAAATCGGACAAAAAATCAGATAAGGATAAAGACAAGTCAAAATCTGAAAAGGAATCAAGCGATGATAAAAAAGATTCGTCCGAATCAGGTGAGAAAGGGAAAGGTGACAGCGGGAAAAAAGATGCTGATAAGGCGGATAAAGATAAGAAATCGAAAAAATTATCAGCTGAAGATTTTAAAGCGCTGGCTGCATTTTTCGGAGTTATGATTTTATCAGGCGTCGTTGTTTACTTGATAAAGAAGAAAAACGGAAACAAACAAAAGTAAAAACAAGTCAGAAAACAGTGATAAAAATAAAATCAGAAAATAGCGATAAACAAATAAAAGCAAGTAAAAGCTGCGAGAGCGGGGGCGGGATAAAAATGCTGATTTTAATGACGTGTATAGTGATAGTCGGAATATTGGGCGGCGGGTATTATGTATCGGTGTCTGCGGTAACCGGAATCGTACTGACCGGAGTTTTGTTTTACAGAATGTATGTGAAGAAGCGTATCACAGCAGCGTGGGATCTGAATATGGCTGCCTTTGCCGTGCTTGTGTTCGGATATCTTCTGTCTTGTTTATGGGCGGTGGATTCGGGAATGGCTCTTATGGGAGTCGTGAAGTTCCTTCCGTTGTTATTGTTCTACGTACTTGTATCGGGTCTGACGGACGAAAGAGAGAAAATGATCGCGTCTCTTCCGATGCTTGGATGTCTTATGACTGCTTTTTCATTTGTTATGATGCAGTTTGAAGTTTTTGAACAATGGGTATCGGTTGCAGGCAGGTTGTCGGGATTTTTTCAATATCCGAATACATATGCATTGTTTATGCTAATCTGTCTGATTCTTGTAATGTGGAGATTTGATTACAAAAAAATTGACTGGCTCGATATCGTGTATGGTGTTGCCGCTGTATTTGGAATTATTATGAGCGGAAGCCGTACGGTATTCGTATTAACTGCTGTTGCCGTTATATGGGTGTTTGCGGCAAAGTCCTCGGGGAAAAAAGTTATTATTTCAGTGTTTGCGGCAGGCGCCGTTGTGGCGGTGATATTGGCTGTTGCAGCAGGAAGCGCAGGTATTCTTGAGCGATTTACAAATATTTCCTTCGGAGCAAGTACGTTTCTCGGAAGAATTTTGTATGTGCAGGATGCGCTCCCGCTTATATTAAAACATCCTTTCGGACTCGGATATTATGGTTATTACTTTATACAGCAGTCAGTACAGACTGGTGTGTATACAGTTGTAAATGCACATAATGAATTGATTCAGATCTTGCTTGATGCAGGCGTGATCCCGGCGGTATTTATGGGCGCGGCGGTTTTACGTTCTGTATTTACGAAGAGGACGCAAAGCCGGAACAGGATCGTTCTTAGCATTATGATCTTACATAGCTTGTTCGATTATGACTTTCAGTTTCTGGCGATGGGATTTGTGCTGATCCTGTTTCTTGACATGCGGAATATTAAGACGCAGAAAGTGCCTGTTTTAACCGGAACGGTTGTAGGTCTGACCGGGGCGGCGGCAGCGGCGCTTTCGATTATGTGCGGGGTTTCGGACGTTTGCTATACGTCGGGAAATTATAAAGCGGCTGAAAAAGTTTACAGTGGAAATACAATGGCGCAGCTGGCTCTTCTTACGAAAGCGGATAAGGCAGAGGAAATGAAAGCGATTGCGGAAAAAGTGATCGTGGATAATCAGTCTGTGTCTCTTCCATATAGTGCATTGGCACAGGCGGCTTTTGCGGATGGGGACGTAGAACAGTTTACGGAATATAAATTAAAAGCGATTGAACTTGCGCCGTATCAGTATGAAGAATACGAGAATTATCTTGAAGTTTTAGTATACTGCAATGACCTGTATCACCAGATGGGCGATAAAGACGGGGTAAGATTTTGCGTGGAAAAGGCAGAAGAAATCCCGAAGATGCTGGAGCAGGTAAAAGAAAATACGAGCGCGCTGGGCTGGAAGATCGTAGATCGTCCGCAAGTGACATTGTCTCATGAGAATCTTGAGATCATTGAGGACATGAGGAGGCGGATGGATGAATAAAAAGAGAATTGTCGGGGTCGCATTGGCTGTCGGAGCATGTGGAGTCCTTGCGGCGGCGGGGATGATGCTTAGCAAAAAAAGTGGAGCGGTCGTGCTTGATCAGGCCGGAAATGAGATTGCAAAACTTATATTGCAGGACGGAAAGATCAGTTATGAGTGTGAAGACAAATATCAGTCTTATGCGGATATCGTTTCGCAGGAAGCGGTCAAAATGATTCAAGAGCGCGAAGGTGTGAATGAAAAAACTGCGGCAAAAATACTGGCAGACAGAGAAATAACAGTGAAAACATGGCTCGACCGGGAAACTTTGGATGCGGTGATCGGCTCTTATAATGACGGTGAAGGAATGGCATGTGAGCGGTTCGGAGCGGCGGTTACTGATAAAGAAGGGCATCTGACGGCGTGTTACAGTGATACAAAAGGAAACGACAACTATAACAATGTGACAAAGCCGGCGTTTGCAGGATCGACGATGAAACCGCTTAGTGTATATGGCCTGGCGATTGAGGACGGAACGATATGTTGGTCATCGTTGTACGAAGATAGCGCTTATGGAGTTGTGGCAGGAGACAACGGGATTGCCAGAGAATGGCCGGAAAATGTCGTGCCGTTTACAGGGAAAAATGTGACGGCTGCAGATGCACTGAAAGAGTCAAATAATGCAGTAGCCGTGAAAGTACTGAAAGATTACGGTGTTGAGAAGTCGGTTCGTTTTTTGGAAGATACGCTCGGTTATGATGTGGATAATGAGAAAAAGATTTTAGAGGAGGAAGGAGAAGACCGAACCTTAAGCAATATAGCGAGTGGATATCTGGCGGAAGGAGAAGACAGAATTTTAAGCAACATAGCGCTTGGATATCTGGAGAACGGCGTGACGGTTTCCAAAATGGCGGACGCATATCAGGTATTTATAAATGAAGGAAAAGATACGCCTCTTTGTGCTGTGAAAGAAATAGAAAAATCAGGAGAGACCTATTGGACGCCGCAGCAGAAAGAATCGGAGGTGTTCAGTGAAGATACGGCTTATATTATGAACCGGATGCTTCGGGAAGTCGTGACAGACGGAACAGGTATATCAGCACAGGTGACAGGACTTGACGTGTGTGGGAAAACAGGAACGAGCGAGTATGGAGACCATTGGTTTGTCGGAATGATTCCGGGAAATGTATGTGCGGTATGGTATAAATCTGATAAAGATATGGACGCTGAAACTGCAGACGCCGCTCGGATATGCAAAGGGGTCTTTGAAAAAATCGGGGCAGATGCATCGGAGCAATATTCGATTCCAACCGGTGTGAAAGAAGAAGTATACTGCAAAAAGAGCGGACTTTTGGCAGGAGAACAGTGTCAAGAAACAGGTATCGGATATTATAAAGAAGGAACATTTTCAAAGTTGTGCGAGGAATGTCGATAATATTTATACCGTATAGAACAATACTATTTTATCGAATAAGTGTTAAAAAGTATGTTTTGAAGGAGGCGATATTTTTACTTATAAAAAAGAAATATTATGAAAAGAAACAAGGGAGGAAAAGAACATGATCACAAAATTTGAGAGAAAAGTGATTGCAGGACTTACGGCTTTTCTGATGTGTCTGTCGATGATATTTGCAGTTCCAGTTTCGGTAAATGCAGAAGCAGAGCGGACACAGGATGAAGCAGTAAGCGGCGTACAGCAGAATGAGACAGTGAAGGATGTACAGATACCGGATGGTATGTCAGAAAATGTACCGCATGATATAATTGCAGGTGATGAGGCGGGCGATGTACCGCACGACATAACTGTAGGTGATGAGGCATCAGAAAAGGTACAACAGGATACAGTTGAGGCGGGTGGTGCGGCAAAGGAAAAAGAAGATCAGCCGACAGCGCCATATGAGGAAGAAACGAGAACACCTCAGATGCTGAATGTCGATCAGCAGGAAGAAGTGGCAGGAACAATCACTCTGAAAAAAGACGGAACACCGGAATATGGAGAAGTTGCTTTTTCGACAGAACAGACAATGGTTCGTTATCGTTTGAATATCGAGGAAGACGGGCAGTATTACTTTGGTTTAATTAAAGATTGGAATGTAAGTGCGTATGTTTCTCTTTTTGAAAGAACAGATGAGGGAGACAACTATTTGTCAAATGAATCTTACAGCTATGAGCTTCGTAAAGATGGAAATTATTATTTAGAGATAGAAAAATCTTCGGAAGAAGCGTTGGAAACTTTAAAGTGGTATGCCGGAAAAGTAAGAGATATTAAACCGGGAGAATTTGAAGCGGAATTAAGCGAAAATGTAGAAGAGATTTTTTACAATCTGACAGTGGATGAGACGGGATGGTATCGCTTTAGCTATGACGCATTGTCAATGAGCGTGAGAGATAAAGAGACCGGCGAATATATTTCTTCGTGGTCGTTCTGTAAATTAGAACAGGGTCATACTTATTATGTCGGTGTAAATAATAGAAATACAACTGGGGTGTTATCAAATAAATGGAGTGTGAAAAAAGGAAAAGCGATTCCGGTAGAGTTGGGACAAGTTTATCGGAATGAGAACTTAAAAGAGATTTATTATGTGTTCGTGCCGGAAACGACAGGGAAATATGTCGTAAAAGAAAGATCAACTATTTATGATGAAAATTGGAAAGAAATCGAACGTAAATCCGACGTTGCCGCTGTACAAATGGAGGCGGGAAAAACTTATTACATTACAGTGGAAGCTCGATATTGGAGTATCCAAAAATATGTGGCAAGCGAACAGGAAGCAATAGCGGTACAGGCGGGAAAAACATATACAGCGTCTCTCGAAGAAGAGAGATATGTTAATTATACGTTTACCCCGGACGGGACGGCAGTTTATAGGTTCAAGTCTCAGCAGGATAAGATGAATCTGAGCATGAAAGAATCTGATAAGATAATTGGGTTCGGTAATAGCAGTGGAAAAATTAATTTTTTTGCTTTGCTTGAAAAGGGAAAGACATATGAATTTTCAATAGGAGGAGATGGTTCAAGAGAGGTTCAGTGGAGCATTACAAAGGCATCTGTAAAAGCTGTTGAAGAAGGAACTGAGTATACAACGACAGAAGAGGAAACTCCAGTATATGATTTCGTTCCAAGTAAGTCAGGAGAATATATGTTTTCTTCAAAAGATGGAGGAACAGGAAAAGTATACAGCTCCGATTGGAAAGAAATAGACGGATACTGGTATAACGGAGCTGTTGAATTTGGTGTGAAAGTTTCATTGGAACAGGGAAAAACATATCATTTGGGCATTGCGTTATCAGATAAAGAAGCAAAATGGAAGATCGAGCAAGTAAAAGAGTCATCGGATTATACATATCGTGTGCTGTCTGATAATACAGTAGAAATTTTGAAATATTCCGGTGCAGAGAGCAATGTAACAGTGCCTGATAAGATTGATAATAAAGTAGTTAAATGTGTCGGTTACGGAGCGTTTGCAGAGAATGAAAATATTGTCGGTGTAACGATTCCGGCGCAGGTTACAGATTTACAGTACGGCGTATTTGCGTCATGTGCAAATTTGGAAACAGTTACATTTAAGGCAGGAAGCAAATTACAGAAAATTGCGGCAAGGGCATTTGAAAATTGTTCAAAGCTTCAGTCGATCAGCCTGCCTGACAGTGTTCAGACAATCGAAGAAAAAGGATTTGCTTATTGTAAAAATCTTGGAACAGTTGATCTCGGAAATGGATTAAAAGAGATTGATAACTATACATTTTACCATTCGGGAGTGACACGAATTCGTATTCCTGACAGCACGACAGAGGTTGGTAAGTGTGCGTTTGCTGGGTGTTCTTTGGATAATGTTATTCTCGGAAGCGGTTTGAAAGGCATTGAAGAAAGCGTATTTTCTGGCTGCGGTAATTTGAAACAGATTGAGATACCGGATAATATTACGTATATTTCGGATAGAGCATTTAGCTATGCAGGACTGACGTCTGTTGAGATACCGGATTCAGTGACCAGTATCGGAGAAGAGGCGTTTTACGGTTGTGGATCATTGAAAAAAGCGGTAATCGGAAATAATCTTGCTTATGTAGCGTATAGCGCATTTTATTCATGTGCTCTGACGGAGATTATGTGGGGAGGCAAGATTGAGAAAATAGGAAAATCGGCTTTTGCCCAGAATAAAAATCTTACGACAGTTTCGATTCCAAACAGCGTAACAGAGATCGAGTACGGGGCGTTTGCAGGATGTGAGAATCTGAGCGATATCGAAATTCCTGATTCGGTCGAGGCAATCGGTGGTTTTGCATTTGAAAGTGATATAAATCCAGGAAATACTGCATGGTATGACGCGCAAGCTGACGGAGATGTATATGCAGGAAAAGTTTACTACAAATATAAAGGAGAAGTACCGACGGATACAGTAGTCACGATCAAAGACGGTACAAAAGGTATCGCAGGATATGCATTTTATATGCAGAGAAATTTGAAAGAAGTTGTGATTCCTGATAGTGTTAATAATATCGGAGAAGCGGCGTTCATGGACTGCATATCTTTGAAGAATGTTACAATTCCTGACAGTGTCAATAATATCGGAGAAGTGGCGTTTATGGGATGTGAATCTTTGAAGACAGTCACAATCCCCGAATCTGTAAAAGTGATCGGAAGAGAGGCTTTAGGATATTTGTCGAGCAAGCAATATGAGCAGGGATATAAGGTAGAAGGATTTACAATCCGGGGAGTAGCAGGATCGGCTGCGGAGAAGTACGCAAAAGAAAACGGATTTACGTTCGAGGCGATGAAGCCGGATTATATAAAAGGTGATTCAGATTCGGACGGAAAAGTGACGATCTCAGACGTTCGTACTACTTTGAGGTATGTATGTCAGAAGGTTGAGTTGGACGAGGAGCAGAAACTTGCCGCAGATGTGGAAAAGGACGGAGTTATAAACATTAAAGATTTAAGGAAAGTATTGAGATTTGTATGTAACAAAATAGAAGAACTGTAAAAGCGATTGAAAGAGATTCAATTATACAGACTGCCGCTTGCGATTTTATATGCAAGCGGCAGTTTTGTTGTATCAAGAAAACCACGCGATAGTCGCGTGGTTCCGTGAAAGCTTTAGCGGTGTATTCAGAAATAAAAACTCCTAATGTGTATAATAAAAACGTGACCTGCCAGTTACGTAAATAAAAACACATTAGGAGGACCGTATAATGTCAGAACAAAATACAGACGTAAAAAGCTTAGCACATACAAAATGGAATTGCAAATATCATGTAGTGTTACCGATAGTAATCTCAATCACACAGGAATTTACCTCTATTCTAAAGGCAAAATCATGATTCATTTGACCTTTGACTACAAAAACGATGAAAAATGCACCACGCCGGGTCAATACTTGAAGTATCACCGGACATTTCAGGGCCTCACTACAAGAGAACTAGCGGAAAAGGTTGGCATTGTACCTGCAACACTGGTTCAATATGAGAATGACCGGCGTTCTATTAAACACGATACAGCAGTGGCACTTGCAAATGCTCTGGGGATTGACCGCAATAGACTTTTGGACGAGTATACTGCTTTTGTAGATTACCCGTATTCCTCTCTTTTGAAAAAGGTACGGCAAGAACTTTCCTTAACTCAAATGCAAATGGCCGAGGTGATTGGAATAGGTCAAACAACATATTCTAATTGGGAAAGAGAAACCCGCGTTCCACGCCGTAAAGAACACGATAAAATTTTTGCCGCGCTGAAAAAATTAAAGGTAAATGTGGATACATATCTTTGCCGGTCAACTTCTATCTGATTGTAAATCGCACATTTGCAGTGCAGCATTCCTTCTATATATAATGAAAGCGTAAAGGAGGAAGGCCCTATGAAGAAACGGAAATTTAAGATATACCTCACCCCCGCTGAGAATCGTATTGTCATCCATAGTCTCAACCATCTGCGCAATATCTTGTTGAAAGAAAACCGGGATACCGGCTGCGTGGACGAACTTCTGCTCAAGGCCATGTGCGCCCCGGTGAAGAAGATATAAAATTACATATTGCTGCCTGATAAGCCGCTTATTCTTTTTGGAAAGAGTAAGCGGCTTTTTTCATGCCCATCTTTCAGAATTTACCGTACATAGCTGTCCGTCTTGCCAATGGGCGGCTAAATCTATGAAGAAGGAGGACATGAAAATGCCGGAACAAAGAAGCCGCCCCAAGGATGGCCGCGTGATCGCGCTGGCCAATCAGAAAGGCGGCACAGGCAAAACTACCACGACGGTGAACCTGGGGATAGGTTTGGCCCGCCAGGGGAAAAAAGTTCTGCTTATTGACGCAGACCCCCAGGGCGACCTCACCACCTGTCTGGGCTGGCAAAATCAAGACAGCCTGCCCACGACCCTTGCAACTGTCATGGAAAAAGTGATCCGCGATGAGCCATTTACTGTGGATGAGGGCATTTTGCACCACAGCGAGGGCGTAGACCTAATGCCAGCCAATATTGAACTGTCCGCGCTGGAAATGAGCCTGGTCAACGCCATGAGCCGGGAGTTTACGCTAAGAACCTATGTCAATGAGGCCAAAAAGCACTATGACGTGGTTCTCATTGATTGTATGCCTTCCCTGGGCATGATTACCATCAATGCCCTGGCTGCGGCAGACAGCGTGATTATCCCGGTACAGGCCCATTATCTCCCCGCCAAAGGCATGACCCAGTTAATGAAAACCATCAATAAAGTGAAGCGGCAGATCAACCCGGCCTTGAAGGTAGACGGAGTGCTGCTCACCCTGGTGGACGGTCGTACCAATTTGGCCCGCCAAACGGCGGAAACCTTGCGGCAGAGTTACGGGAGCGTTCTGAAAATCTATCGTTCCGAAATTCCCGTCGCTATCAAAGCCGCAGAGATCAGCGCAGCAGGCAAGAGCATTTACGCCTACGACAAGGGGAGCAAGGTGGCCCAGGCTTACGCGGAGTTTTCAAAGGAGGTGCTATCAGATGGCGAAAAGCAGCGAGCTAAACTTCAATCTTCCCTCAGTCGATGAGCTGTTTTCTACGGAGGAGGAACGGGCTGAGGCAAGGCTTGAAAAGGTCGTCAATCTTTCGCCATCAGAAATCAGCGACTTCCCAAATCACCCGTTCAAAGTCCGTATGGATGAAGCTATGCGGGAAATGGCTGAAAGCGTGAAGCAGTACGGTGTTTTGGTGCCAGCCCTGGTGCGCCCCAAGCCAGAGGGCGGATATGAGATGGTTGCCGGACACCGCAGAAAAAAGGCGGCGGATTTGGCAGGGCTGTCGGAAATCCCCTGTATTGTGCGGCGGCTCACCAACGATGAAGCCACGATTATCATGGTGGATTCCAACTTGCAGCGAGAGCAGATTCTGCCTTCAGAAAAGGCGTTTGCTTACAAAATGAAGCTGGACGCTATAAAAAGGCAGGGACAACGGACAGATTTAACTTCCGACCCAGTGGGTTGGAAGTTAAATGGCAAGGAATCCGCAAGTATTGTTGGTAAAGAAGGTGGTGACAGTCAAACACAGGTGCGAAGATATATCCGCCTTACCCACCTTATCCCGGAAATTTTGGAGCTGGTAGACAATTCCGTTCTCAAAGACCAGGAAATGCTCCAAATTGCCATGCGTCCAGCGGTGGAGCTGTCCTACCTGCGAAAAGAAGAACAGTCCGACTTGTTCGCTATCATGGACGAGATGGATTGTACCCCGTCCCACGCCCAGGCTATCAAAATGCGTCAGATGTCCGAAGCCAAGACCGGAGGGGAACGGCTGGCCAAAGACGCGCTTGTTTCCATTATGAAGGAGGAAAAACCCAATCAAAAAGAACAGTTTAAAATGCCAAAGGAAAAACTCAGCCGGTATTTTGCGCCGGGGACGCCCGCGCAGAAGATCGAGGACACTATTATCAAGGCGCTGGAGCTTTACCGTAAGCGTCAGCGCAGTTTAGAACGATAGCTTACTGCCAAGGGAGCAGTGCGCCCATTTGCGGAGAACCGGCATTTTGGCCGTTCCCCCTCTCCACACCTCACCCCCTCATACAGCCTAAACAGCCTAAAAAGAAGATATAGGAGGCTGATTCCTGAAGAATTTCGAGGCTTGCAGATTTATCAGATGAAGTGAAAAACTCCTGGCGCGCCTCTCTTTTTTAGACAGTAAACAAGATTCAGCCGTAAGCAGCACATCCAGCGTGATGTGCTTTTTTTGCGGATATTTCAAGGAGGTAACACGATGAAAGCATTAAGGAAGCCCCTTTCCCTATTCATGGCCATGCTCATGTGCCTGGGCGTGTTTGTGGGAACAGGAACAACGGCTTTTGCCGCAGGAGAAACCATGACGACGTATATGGTGGACCTGCCCCGTGCCAACGACCCCAATAAAACAGGCTGGGGCCATCCCGACCTGAATTTTCTGGGCGGATGGTCAACCGGTGCAGGAGACCACCTTTCGGTCCACACCCAGGACGCTTTCAACGGCAGGGCCATCTATTGTATTGAGCCAGGCGTCGGCGTTCATACTGGCGACCAGTACACGGGCCGGGGCGAAGATTTTTGGGATAATTACCCCTCAAACCTCAATCCAACCATACCGCCCAGCACCATCAAGGAATATATCGGACGGATCATGACCTATGGCTGGCAGGGCAACGCCAATACCGGCTGGATCAGCACGAATCCCGACCATGCAAACCAGATAGCCGGATATATCGCTACCCAGCTTCTTGTTTGGGAAACCGTTGTGGGCGAACGTGACAGCCAGTTTAATCATGTGGACGCCAATATCCAGGGCAAAAACAACATGACGGAATATATCAGTGCCGACCATCCGCTGTACAGTCAGATTTTCAGCCAGTATTCCGCCATTGAAAGCGCGGTGAAGCGCCACACCATGCTGCCCAGCTTTTTCAGCAGCACCGCAGACGCGGGAGCCTATGAGCTGAAATGGGATGGTCAGCAGTATTCTCTTACTCTTACGGACGAAAACAACGTGCTGGGAGATTACACGTTCTCCAGCAGCACCACGGGACTGAACTTCTCTGTGGAAGGCAACCAGCTCACCATCACTTCTGCCCAGGCCATCAAAGGCCCTGTGACAGTGAAGGCGGAAAAAATCTCTGCCCAGCGCAGCGGCGTTGTGGTTTGGACGGATGGGGTTTCCGGCGGAGGTATTCAGGACTTTGCCACCTACGGCGAAACCGTGTCCGATTCTATGGTAGGCTATCTAAACCTGGAAGTGAAAACCGGGAATATGAAGCTGGTCAAGACTTCCGAAGATGGCCAAGTGGCGGGGATCAACTTCACCATTACCGGCGAGGGGTACAGCGCCACCAAAACCACCAATGAGGCGGGCGAAATCGACATCACCGACCTTAATCCCGGCGTGTATACCGTAACCGAGCAGCCGATTGATAAGTACGAACCCCAGGAAAGCCAGCAAGTAACCATTGTCAGCGGCCAGACAGCCACCGTAACCTTCAACAATATCCTCAAACGGGGCAGCCTGGAGGTGACGAAAACCAGCGAGGACGGGCTGGTGGAGGGTATGACTTTCCATCTGTCCGGCACATCCCTTTCCGGGCAGCCGGTGGACGAGTATGCCGTGACAGATGAAACCGGTGTGGCACGTTTTGAAAATGTCCTCATCGGCTCCGGCTATGTGCTGGAGGAAGTGGATACCCCCAACCGTTATGTCATACCGGATTCCCAGACAGCTACCATCGAGTGGAATGAAGTGGCCCATAAGAGCGTGAACAACGTGCTGAAGAAATTCCGTGTCACCGTCACCAAGAGGGATGTGGAAACGGGTGCGCCCCAGGGCGACGGTTCCCTGGCCGGTGCTGTGTATGGGCTGTATAAGGGAGAAACCCTCATCGACAGCTTTACCACGGATGAAAATGGACAGTTCACCACCGGCTATTATGTTTGCGATTCCGACTGGACGATCCGCGAAATCAGCCCCAGCGAAGGCTATTTGCTGGATTCCACTATCCACCATGTAGGCGCGGAGCCGGAACTGTATGAAATCGAACTGAACGATACGGCCAATGACGTAACAGAGCAAGTCATCAAGGGGGACATCGCTATCATCAAGCACACGGACGATGGCGATACCCAGATCGAAACACCGGAAGAAGGCGCGGAGTTCCAAATCTATCTGAAAGCCGCAGGCGGCTATGACGCGGCCAAGGACTCCGAGCGCGATATTCTTGTCTGCGATGAGAATGGGTTTGCGCAATCGAAAAAGCTGCCATACGGCACTTATATCGTCCACCAGACGAAGGGATGGGAAGGCCGTGAACTGATGGACGATTTTGAAGTGTATATCGCCCAGGATGGACAGACCTACCGCTATCTTATCAACAATGCCAACTTCAAGAGTTTTATCAAAGTGGTCAAGGTGGACGCGGAAACAGGCGCTGTCATTCCTTATGCGGGGGCGGGATTCCAGATTTACCGCCCTGATGGCAGCAAGGTGGAAATGACCTTCACCTATCCTACTCCGACCACCATCGACACCTTCTATACCAATTCTGAGGGCTACCTTGTCACTCCGGAAATGCTGGAATACGGCTCCGGGTATTCTTTGGTGGAGGTACAGGCCCCCTATGGGTATGTACTGGACAGCACTCCTGTGTACTTTGATGTGACGGAGGACAATTCTACCGAAGAAGGCGGCGTGACGGTGATTGAAGTCACCAAACCCAACATGGCCCAAAAAGGAATCATCAAGGTCGGCAAAACCGGCGAGGTGTTCTCCTCTGTGGTGGAAAACGAGGGCGTTTATCAGCCGGTATATGAAGTAACCGGCCTGCCGGGTGCGGTATTTGAAATCACCGCTCTGGAGGACATCTACACGATGGACGGGACCCTGCGCTATTCTGCGGGCGAGGTAGTAGACACCATCACCACCGGCGAGGACGGAACGGCCCAGAGCCAGCCCCTTTACCTGGGCAAATTCCAGGTGAAAGAAATCGAGTTCCCCAACGGCATGGTGGATACCGGTGAGAACATCACCAATGTAGAGCTTGTGTACGCAGGCCAGGAGGTGGAAGTCACCGAAGCCTCTGTCAACGTCTACAACCAACGTCAGAAAGCCCTTGTTTCGCTGGATAAAGTGTTGGAGCAGGATGAAACTTTCGGCATTGGCATGAACGGTGAGATTTCCGCCGTTACCTTTGGCCTCTACGCCCAGGAGGACATCACCGCAGCGGACGGTTCCGTGATCCCGGCAGACAGCCTTTTGGAAATCGTTTCTGTGGATGAGAATGGCCATGCCCTTTGCAGCACCGACCTTCCTTTTGCCAGTTACTATCTGAAAGAGCTGTCCACGGACAGCCATTACCTGCCAAGTGACGCAACCTTCCCATTTACCTTTGAATATGGCGGCCCATCTGTGGCTGTGGTAGAAATTGCCGCCAATGATGGCGAAGCGATCAGCAATGAGCTGATTCGTGGAGAAATTCGCGGTATCAAAACCGATGAAAACGGCACGGGCCTGGGCGGGGCTGTGATTGGCCTCTTTAAGAGCGACGAAACCGAATTTACAGCGGAAAACGCCCTTGCTACCACCACCTCAGCGGACGACGGCAGTTTTTCCTTCTCAAATGTACCTTACGGTGATTGGGTGCTGAAAGAACTGGAAAGCCCGGAAGGGTTCATTCTCTCCGATGAAATCATTCCTGTTACCGTGGAGGAAGATGGGCAGGTTGTAGAAATTTCCCTTGCCAACGAACAGATTTACGGCGACCTGCGTTTGACGAAAGTGGATAAGGACTATCCCGATAACAAATTGACGGGCGCTGAATTTGAAGTGTACCGCGATACCAATGGCAACAAGGAGTTGGACGAGGGCGACGAGCTGCTGGGCAAGCTGGAGGAAACCAGCGTTGGCATTTATGAGATGTCCCACATCCTCTACGGCGGTGTGTTCGTAAAGGAAACCAAAGCGCCGGAGGGCTTTTTGCTGGATGAAAATGCCTATTATGTGGAGATCACCGAGAACGGCAAGATTTATGAGGTAGAGAACGAGGCCGGGATTGGTTTCACCAACATGGCCCAAACCGGTTCCCTGCGGATTGAAAAGACATCCAGCGATGGAACATTGGAGGGCTTCTCCTTCCGCGTGACAGGAGCCAATGGCTATGACCAGACCTTCAAAACCGATAAAAACGGTGAAATCTTTATCGAGGGCTTGCGTGTGGGCGATTATACCGTGTCCGAGGTTTCGGATGGGGCCAGCGCCAACTATGTACTGCCTGCGGATAAGACGGTGACGATCCTGGCGGATAAGACCACGGTGGCGCAAATGCACAATGAACTGCGTGATACCCCGAAAACAGGTGACGACAGTAAGCCGTGGCTGTGGGCGGCCTTGATGGGCGTATCCGCTGCGGGTGCTGCCGTTCTGAGTGTTGCGGCCTATGTGGGCAAGCGCAAAAAGGATAAAAATACGACAAAATAATTGCGGATTGAATTTGTGTTAGGAGGAATTGTTTTATGGAACTGAAAGCAATCATTGCCATTGTGCTGGTAGTATTTATCATCGGCGGCCTGATTTTCCTGAAAGTCAGAAGCCGGAAGAAATAACCAGCCAGGGGCGGCCATGCGGGGCCGCCCTTTTTACATACCAAAAAAGAAAGGAGTGTTTGATGATGAAAGAACGATTTGAACAGCGGCTTTTCCGTATCTTTGCCCAGGCGGGCTACTCCCCGGTACAGCTTCTCACCATCACACCGGAAGAAATGGTAGAGATTCCGGGCATTACCGTTCCCAACATCCGGGCTGTGCTGTGCGTCCAGAATAAGGTGCTTGCAGACCGGAATAAGATCCGCAGCGGTAAGCTGGTGGAGGCGCTTTTGAAGGAGGCGGAAGAAAAGGGGTGTGTCCATGAGTGAGTTGCATTTATTAGATATTTTGGCGGCCCGCCATGGCTGCTTTATTTCCGACTTGAACATTGCGGATTTCTTGCGAAAGAAAGCCTTATCCGATCTATGCGGTATGGAAGAAAGCGCGTATCCTTTGTATCAATGGCAGGATGCGGTGCGCTATCTCACCGGGGATGAACGGGAGTTTTCCAGCGTAAAGGAAATCAAAGCATTTATCAAACAGGAATTGGAGGTAGGGTGATGAATAAGGAAAGTTTTGAATATGGAGGTTATCACTTCATTCCAGAAAGATGTTTTACTAAAGAAGAAGATAATTTCTTTGCGATCTCACGCAGACAGCGCATAGACAAAGAACTTGGCTTTTGCAGGCCAGGTTACAGCTATGAGAGCAAGTACCCCTATTCCCATGAGGGCTTCTATGCAGCTTCAACAGATAAGGGGTGCGACCTGTTCCGATGTGTGGAAAACGGAAGGCTGTACCTGCCATGCAAAAATGATTTACAGGAATATGTGGAACCACTTATAAAAAGTCGGAGGCAGAGAGATGAACGATAATATGGAAGAAAAACGCATGGCCGGTGATTATGAGATTATACAGGCGGTGCAGATTGGCGACCGGGAGGTTGTCCTGGGGGAAAACCCACGGGATGAAACCGGCATGAAGTATATGTGCGCCTTTTGCCGGCAGAACGCTTTGTTTGCAGAATACAGCGAAGTGATGGCCAGTGATGATTTCCCGGAGATTGTGGAGCTGTTCGGCCAGCGGGTTGCCGAGCAAGCGCAGAAAACCCACATAGAACTGAACAAGCCCCGCATACAGGGCATAGACGACCGCCCCATCACAGCGGAGGGCTGTACCCCCATATCCTATGAGGACAATCTGCGCGGGAAAATCGTGGTGATAAAGCCGGAGGTACTGCGCCGGGAATACCGGAGGGCCACCCGCCAGCTCAAGCTCTGTCTGGGCGGCTTTGGGGCTTCTCCACACAGCCGGGGGTCCGCCTGTTACTGCGTTGACCTCTATACCGGAAAAGAAAGCCGCTATGAACGCATGGACGTGTTGGGCACGATACAGCCGGAGGATCTGCCCGGCTGGGCCAAGCATGGCCTTAACGCGATCCAGCAGGAACAGGCTCAAAAGAAAACAAGCAAGGAGCGTGAGCGATGATGGATTACAGAGAAAATGCCGGATATATCATTACGGATTCCTGTCATGTGGGCGACAGCGAATTTGTCCTGGGCGTCCATTTGACAGCGCCTCAGCAGTTTGTCACCTGGAAATGTACCGACCGGAAGGACTATTATTGGGGCCATTATTTCAGCGACCTGTTTTCCGCACAGAAAGATTTGGTGGCGCGGGCACAGGAGGAAGTGCAGTGCCTGGAGGATCAGCAGAAGGATGCCATTGCGTCGGAGGCCCCGTCCTATTCTCCATGGGGCAAAATACAGGAGTGCAAAACGCTCTGCCCCAGCGTTTATTCCGTTTCTACCCCAGGGCATGGAGGAATTATGGTGAGACAGGAACTTGCTGAAAAGATATTCCGAAAAGAAGCGAGGAACTGCGGTTTTACCGAAGGCGGCTATCTTTGCTTTGAGGAGGACTGCGACGCGCAGGTAGCTCTCCGGGAATTGATAGATAAAAAGATGTATCAAGCTCCAGCCAATGGGCACTTTGGCCCCGGCGCGTATGAGGATGTAATCAATAGTAGTGTGCAAATTCACCATCCCGAATATTGGCAGGCGCGGGAAAAGGCCATATCGGAGCAAAACCGGCAAGCGAAAAAGAAAGGACGTGAACGATGATGGAGTTGAAAATCACCAGCATGACCCCGGAAGAACGCTTGTATGTGTATAACCAGAGCAGCCAGCTTGAAGGGCAAACCGGCTGTATCGGCCATCTGCGCGGGGATTTTGGCAGCGGCCAAGAGTTTTACACTTCCTGGTTCGACCACCGGAGTGAATACAAGACAGATGAATTTAAGACGGAACTTGATGAAGTGGTCAACACCCTGCGGGAAAAGGACGGGCTGTTTTTCAGCCGGGACAGCATGACGAAACACTGCTATCAGCACCCGGAGGCTGAGTTTGAGGGAAACTACTGCGCCGAGTACGGCTTTAAGGTGCGGACGCCCCAGCACACCTATCTGTTCCGGTGCAATCCCAATTACGGGGATTACAATTTCTATCTTTACGCCTACGTTGCCCGATTTCTGGAACACCACATGGAAAAGGCCAAACAGGGCATCCGGTTTATCACACCCGGTTACAAAGAGCTGTTCCGTATCCCCGATGGCGACCACATCCGCATTTTCACGGGCGGCGGAGGGACACGCGACCGCACCTGCCGGTATATCGACGAAAATCATTTTGAAACCAGCGGCGGGTATTCCAGCGCCCTTTACCATATCTGTGAATTTGCAGAGCGTTTGGAGCAATCTAATGGGAGCGTGATCCCGCTGCGTTCTTCTCTGCCGGTGCAGTGTTTTAGTACGCTTCCTTCATCCGGGGAGCTGATTCTTCTGACCAGAGGCGAAAAAGGATACAGCCCATGCTATGATTTTTCAACTCCTGACGCTCAACAGAATCGAGAGTTTGCAGACGACCGCAATGTGAAAAACGGCGTCACCAAAGCGCAGGAGGCCGCTATGCTGGCAGGCTCCATGTTTGGCTGGCAGACCCCTGCCGCTGATCCCAAAAACTATGACGAGCAGGGGCAGCCCATCAAGCCCAAGCAGAAAGACCGAGGTGAGGCCCGATGAAGAAAAATGAGTATAATCATATATGGGCGCGAATAGGTATGACACTTTCTGTCATGCCGGATGAAATGGAGGTGCTTGTTTCCGGGAGCAGTTTAGAGAAGAAGAAATGTCTTTCCCGTATTTTTACAGAGGGTAGGGCTGAGGTTAATGGTGACAGTTATATTCCAGATTCTATGATGGAGAGATATAACGAAACCTATGGAACAAATTACGACTGCGAAGATGTGGACTTAGATTTAGATAAAATACCCGTGAAATCTGTGCGTTTGGGTCGTTTCCCTCTCAGAAATCGAGGTGAGGCCCGATGAAGGAAGAAAAGCACATACTCTGGAGCAGCGATGATATTGCCGCATATCTGGATATGGCTAAACAAGAGTTTTCCGATACTACGGAAGAAGTACAGGTTTCATTGGCCCGTTCTGCTCATCAGGGTGATTTGGAAGATGTTCGTTTCAACTTGCGTGTGCAGCTTTCGCAGCCGATTTTGGTTGTAGATGAACTGAATGGGCGGCACATGGGGTATAAAGAAATTTCAAGCGGCAAGATCTGTGACTGCCTGTACTCCGACACGGATTATGCCACCTGGTATGTGGACCGGCTGGGCGATTTGCGGTGCGATGCTATCCACCACGATGGCACGAATCACTATCTCTACCGTGCCTATAAGGACAGTGCCAGCCCCTCACAAATCGAACTGCTGAAAGAAAAAATAGATCGCGGCATTGCGACCCGCGCCGATATTACGAAAGTGACCCGCAGGCTGGGCGACGACATCGCCAAAGTCTGCGGGTTTTCCATTCCCCGGCAGCGGCAGGCCGCCGCCATAGAAAGATGAGGTGATAAAAATGGCGTCTTTACCGCCCGTACAACTGGATACACATAAGGACTGGTTCAACTTACTGATGACGGTTCTCCATCAGCAGGCGGAACAGAACCCCTATGAAGAATACCGGG
>OIZU01000769.1_pt1 | contig 22168 bp, 37 predicted proteins | sample 1588661 | NCBI WGS metagenome assembly OIZU01 (sample SAMN03283257) | human gut metagenome | biome: human-associated habitat; material: feces | host: Homo sapiens | place: USA | collected 2013 | reverse complement strand
TTAATTGTAATTTCATCTCCGAATATATTTTCGAGTTTCTGAACTGCTTCTTTCAACTCCATGATCTGTTCCGGTGTAAGTTCGGTGTCCTCGTATTTCTTTAACGCCCACTCCGGTACAAGATCACGGTAATCTTCGATTTGTTTTACCACCTTTTCCTTGTCAAAGGCTGTCTTGACTTCTTCCAGGATTACCGATATATCATCATCCAGAGTGCCATCTTCTCTTGTATGCCTGTCTACAGCAGCTATTACCGCTTTCCGGCTGATTAAATCATCACTCATTCTGTTCACCTGCCCTTCTGTTCCACGTATTAACTTCTTTCCGCTCTGCCGCACTATAAGACCCTGCCCATGTTCCACCGCTTCGTCCGTGGCACTTTTTACAGATTACTTGTGCCCAAAATCCTTTATTCTCTCCCGTAATGCGTTCATAATTTAATTGTGCTACGCCTCCGCAGAAAGGACACGGTTTTAATTTAATCTCACTCATCTTTTATTCCTCCATATATTTTCTTAATACAGTCCTCGCACAAGTAATGTGTCGTTTCTCCATAAGGACTTTTCGGCAATACCAATTTAGATATTCTCTTTATCGGCTTATTCCACTCAGACGCATTTCGGAAATTCGGTATACTGCAAGTGCAAAAAGTATGATTTTTCTCTAATTTAGTTTTGGGATATAACATCTTCCATTCCCTCCAAATTCTCATTTTTTACACGGTATCGGATAACCGTCTGGCAATGCATTTATTAGATTTTTATGTGCTGTCAATCCAATAATCTGCATATTTACAAAAGCATTGCCCTTACAAGTATTTAACTCTTTAATTTGATTCTCTATGGCAGTGTTTATGTCATTCCTAAAGGAGGGTGTAAGGGGTTTATAAAATTCACTTGTCATAATTAGCTCTCTTTCATTTTCAATAGCCTGTCCGCAATTCGGGCAATTGCGTGATTTTAAGATTGCTCATATTCTCTCTCCTTCAATCGTTCAAACTAGAATGAGATTTTAGCAATTCCAGTCTCATTATTGTCTCCAATACAGCTTTGCTACTATATACCTGTTTGCACCCGCAATTCTTACACGACCGTTTTCTCCCATCTTTATGCGTTTGGAGGGAGTATCTAAATCCGCAATTCGGGCAAATGTATTTTTTCATATCATTCTGCACCTCCTAATAATTCGGGATTGTCGTAAATGTTTCCGATAACCTCATATCTTTTTTCATCTGTGCGCAAATTAAATCGTCTCCGCTTGTTAAATAGTGCAAACCCACCGTTATCCCATTTAACAACAAACACATCAAATCCCGCATAATTATGACCGTTTCCATCGTCTTTCCCGAATTTGGATGTCCTGACTATATCATTCTCCCAAATCTTCTTCTCATTTTTATCAGTTTTCCCCGTATACTGGCAGAAGGTTTCGGGGTCGATTTCATATTCAAACGGCTCTCTTTCTAGCCCACTTTCCGACGTGTAATAGTCCCAGCCGGAAATAAAAGCCGTTTCTAAATCTCTATCCTGCCGCAAATCTCCCTCAACCCACCATTCCTCTTTTGGCAGCTCCCGCCAGTTCTTGCGCTTGGCTTTAAATAAGATTTCTCTGCTCATCTTATACCCCCTCCGGTTTTTCGCACCGCTCAAACTCTGTTACCCATACCCACGGATTTGCGTTCCAACCGTAGAGCGGCAAGTCTTTCTTTTTTATGGTGTAGTTCCAAAAATATTTAAAATTTTCAACAGGGGGACCCTGCCACGGAGTATAAAAGGAAGAATCTTTTGTACTCATAACAGGTTCAAATCCTTCCGCTTTTGCCTGTTTTTCTGTTATATCTTGCAACCGTTCTACTCTTACTCCTATAACTTTCAACCAGATACGGACGGCTTCTTTCGGCATGTGGATAGATGGGCGCCACTTTTCATCACTATCTTCCGAATTGGCTATGCTTGCCTTATATCCGTAAAATTCTGCCATATAGCAGCTCTTGCCTTTTCCTATTCGCTTTTTATATTTATGCCATGTTTCCTTGACATACATAATATCGTCCTGTTGATAAGGTGGATATATTCTTCCGTTTCCAAAACTCATATCGTATATGTACAGCGGATTGTCATTGACTTCAAAATATCCTTGCGGCTGCGGCTTCACCGCTTGCCTTGTAACCGTCTTTCGCCCATCCAGAATCGCCCGAACCATGTCGGTATTGAATAATATCGGTTTTACTCTGCTCATTCACATCACCTTTTCTTTCTGTTTTTATCTGCGTTCAATTTGCAATATCCGTACTTACACCCCTGAACTTCGGTATGGGCTTGTATTTGTTGTATACTTCGTTCCACTTTTTCCATGTGAACCCTTCCCAGGCTTTCTCTACTTCCGCATACTCTTTTTCGTATTCCTCAAGTCGCTTTTTCTCCGTCTCACAGCGTTTCAAAATCTCTATAGCAAGTGTTAAATTGTCCATTGTTGTTAATTCATATTTTTTCATTTCCTTACCTCACTTCCTAATAACTGACGTTCCAAGTCGTCCATATTGTAATTACGTTCCTGGAAATTGTTAAAATCCGTTTTCTTTCCTATTCCCGGATTCTGTTGTAAATAGCTTTCAAACTTCGGTCCAAAAAGTGTAGTAGGTCGAAGATACCCGTCCATTTTTGTACCTTGCCATTCGGATGTTTTGTTATCGACTACCTTCTTAAAATCTTCTAATTTAGCTCCCTCACGAAATCGTTCCCGGATATGCTTTCTCGATTCTGATGATGTGCTCTTGTAACTCTTCCCTGTCTTTTGATTCAGATAGTCGATGACTTCCGTATATGGTATGTCCTGCTCTTCCTCCTGATGGACTACAGGCTCTTCTTTCTTCGGCCGTCCTCCCTTTCTCCCTGCCTCTGACCGTTTCTGGCAAACCTCATCGTACTTCTCCCAGTGCCGATCAACCTGTGCCCGGATAAATCCAAAAGCCATTTGGGTGACTCCATCCATTTTCGGTAATTCCATATCTCTAGCATATTGGAATAGTGCAGTAAAAAGGATTCCCCTCTGCTCCATACTCATGCTTTCGATCTGATCCAGGTATGATGTATAGAGTATAAAACTGTCTCTCACCATACATCACTCCGTCCAAAAATTCGTATTTCTTCCGGAATTGGAACAAAGATTCTACAATTAGCCAACGTTTTTATTGACGGTTTAATACATTCGATTGTTTCTTTAGACCGATTCAGTTCTTGTTTCGTCCATATTGCAAGGAGTCTTCTATCTTCCGTTAAGTTCATATCTGGAATGAAGTAGCCTTTTCCATCCTGTAAGTTGATGATCGGCATCTTCTTTTTCGCTTCATGGAGGGCGTCCCGCATTTCTCTGTCTGTCAGATTCAGAGCGTATGCAAGTTCTGATCTTTTAACCGGATGCCAACTCCCAACCGGTATTGCTTGTAACACTTCTTCCGTCCTCACGTATCCTCCTTTCTCCCTCCGGTTTCCCGGAGGGTCCACTTCGTTATGCGTGATGTTTACAAGTGACATGTGATATATTATTATTTAGCTGTTGACAATCTCTATTTCCACTTTGATGCTCGGCACCCCGGAAGTGTACTCAAATTCATGCGTTGTATTAGCGATGTGTTCTGGATCGTCATTCGGTATCACACCGGTTCTTTGCAAAGCATCTTCGATCACCTTGTCAGCGAATGAAAAGACGTTCATTCTATCTCTTTTATTTCCTTTTTTTGGCTCCTTGAATACATAGTGCAGGATAATTGGTTTGTCAGTTTTGAACCGCTTTAACCCAATTCTGATTGCATTACAGGCTATCATTTGATATTCCTGCTTCATCCTGTTTCCGGCTTTTGGATTTTTCCCTATTTCTTTTATGTATTCATTCAGTCCAGGGAAACAATGTCCTTTATAAAATTCTCCTCTGATCTCAAAAGTAGGATTTCCCATATCGTTCCCTGAATTCCTCCCTTGTGTGGTTCTGCTCATATATTGCCTGTCCCAACATTTTAGACAGCTTCATCCTCATTCCATCTGCATGCAGTTTTCTGTGACATTCTTGGCACAGAGGAATAAGCAGTCCATCCTCGGTACCTTGTTTTCGTTTCCCGCATCCACAAATCAAATGATGCCCCTCTATGTTATACGGTTTTCCGCACATCAAGCAGTATTCCACGTGTTCGGTAACTACCGTATCTCCTTTTTCCATTAAATCTCTCCTATCAGCATGTCCGGATAAATCGGATTCTTCAGTACTTTTGTTCTCTTACACCAGTCACACATTTCACACCGGATCGGATCGATTTCGCCATCCTTGAGAGCGATGATTTTCTTCACATTCATTTCCATTCCAGATAAGCAATCATCCATCCATTCCTGCGGTATCTGAATGATTTCGATATCTGGTTCTTTTTCCTTGCTTGCGGCGGCGATGAAAAACGGAAGTTTTTCTCCGGTATTGATCCTTACGATTTCCTGATAGACGGCAGCCTGAATGTCATATCCCCAGTACCGGACAAAATCCATGAGTCCAATGTCTCTCGCATAGTGCGCCTCCCTTAGAGATTTCATCACTTTCAGGTCCGTAATGCATATTCCAGGAAGATAGCTGTCAAGTTTCACTTTCCACTTTGCCCCGAACAATTCTCCTGTAAATATCTTCTGTTTTTCCCCGCTCATGAACTTCATAAACAGTTCGTCTTTTTCAATCCTGTTTATAATTTCCTCCGCCTTCCGGTACTCTACTTTCAGCGTCCCTGATTTTGTGAAAATTTCTGGGTGCTGTGCCTGAAATATGTTAAGCATTCCTTCGAAATGAGCATCTACATAACTCCCAACCAAGAGAGACGTTGTCGTTTCCATTTCGTAGTCTCCTCTAATTTTCGCCAGTGCCTGTTCCTCACATCCCAGTCTTCCGACAGATCCGCAGAAATCCTTGTACTGCGATACGCTCAAATATTCTTCATTTGCTTCTTTGCTATAATAATTTTCCTGTGTTAAAATCATTTGAAAATCGCCTCCGTTTCTTCTGATACTTTTTCTACGATATCAAAAGGATTTTCCGCTTCTTTTTTCGGCACAGTTTCAATATCTTCTGGTTCTCCTTCTACGCAGCATCCCATAATTTCATTTGGTAAATAAATCCTACAAAAGAACGCTGCCGCACGATACGCAAGCATTTGTTGCGGCATCGTCTGCCACTTAGATGTTTCTTTTCCGTATTTGTCCGGTTTAGAATACCATCCTTCGTCTTTTGCCATTTTTATTGTGATTTTCGTTCCGACCGCTTCTTCTCCTGTTTCCTTGTATGTAGCCTTTACATAACAGCCCCATTCATCCGTACTTTCTTCTCCAACATACACAACTCTTACATTTTTAAATTCTTTTGAGGCTTTAATCATACTCATACAAGCTTGTCCGGACCATACCGGTTTTCCTTTTACTACATAAAGATTTTGCATTACCATTACAGGAGACATACCGTTCCTGTTTGCCATATCAATCGCAAGCATGCAATCCTCCGGTTTTCCTTGGTAGTTTTGCGGAACAAGCTGCGATTTTGATATTCGTTGAGCCATCTTGTACAAATTATTAAAATTTTCTCCATTAGAAAATGGGGCCGAAACATCATATTTCATTTCTTGTTTCATTAATTCGTCCATAAATGTCCTCCCTTATAACTCGATCACTGTCAAATCTTCTTCATCTGTTGTCCTTGTTGCAATAAATTGCAGGCCCTTGTCCTTGCACTTTTTGTAAAGGCTCTCTCTCATTTTCGTGGACATTTTTTCCACTCCGTCAATCAAAACGATCTGCAGTCCGTTTGGCTTCTGGATTGCAACATCAATGCAAAGATCCAGTTTTTCTCCGTCTGAAAGATTGCTGATCGGAAGTCCATTGATAAGTGGGATTCCATCTTTTACAGTCAGTCCATTGATCGGGATAGTTGCTGTTTCAAGGATTTCCCCTGGAAGCATTCTCGCTTTTTCGATTTTTCTTGTGTACTCTTCTGATTCTTCAGTAAGTTCTGCAACTTCATCCTGTAGATCCAACATTCTCTTGTACTCATTCAGATAGGATTTCATCTTTTCTGTCTGCTGTGCCTGTTCCTGCAGTTCAGAGAAGTCAATCAGGTCTTTCTCTGCAATGTCTTTGTATTCTTCCATTGCGCTGTCATACTTCGCCACATTTGCCTCATACTCTTTTTTGATCACTGCTGACTTGTCCTCTTTTTTCTCTGCAAGTCCAGACATCCTAATTTCGTTTTCTCTCAGCTGTGCTTCAAGTCTTTCCTTCTCCTTTACAAGGCGTTCCTTTTCTGCAGCAAATTCTCTGTCCAGCGCTGAAAGCTTAATTTCTTTATCTGCTTCAAACGATCTAACCTTGTTATCTCTCTGCTCAACAAACCGTTTCGCCTTTTCGATATTCTCGTTCTCTTTCCTTGCCCTCTCGATTTTCTGGTACAGTTCTCCAAGGTTCTCGTTTTCCCATTTCTTTGCGTCATATCCTTCCGGGATCTCGCTTGCAATGTCCTCGATAAAGGATTTCTTATTTCGAATATCTCTGTTGACATCCTGACGGTTTCTGTAGTAATCTCCTTTTTCTGACTGAATGTCATTTAAGATCTGGAGGATATTCTGGTCATAAGATACCCAGTCAGGAATTTCTCCGAACCAGTCTCGAATTGTCTGTAGTGACCAATCATACTGGATCATGTCCAGAATAATCGCATTCTGTTCTTTCTCAGTCTTGTCCATAAACTCGACAGGCGAAAGCTGCAACGGTGTGAAAATGTCTTTCAGAAATGTTTCCGGACTGCCAACTTCATGCCCGTTCTGTTTCACGCTTTTATAATCTGCCTGATTTGTTCTCGCTTTTCTGTTGATTCTAAGTCCGCTGTCAGTCTCGATCAGAATCTCTCCCTCTGTCTCTCCATTCCTTACGATGTATCTACGATCAGATTTATTAGTCAGTGCGTATCTAATTGCGTCGATTACGGATGATTTCCCGACTCCGTTTTGCCCAGAAAGTTCTACACTTTTACCATCACCGTTATATTCTGATATACCGAAAAGATTTTTGATTTTAATTTTTGTAATCTTGCTCATTTGCAAATCCTCCTTAAATGCGCTATACTTAACTTGATCTTTTATCCGAGTGCATATATGGGATTGCCGTCCCTATGCACTCTTTTTCATGCCCTGCAACCGGTGTCTCCGGCGCAGTTCCCGCATCTTGAGATAATGCTTCTCCCGTTCTTTCACACAGTCATGTGTTATGTATGCTACTATCATCATGTCCAGTGCGATCCCGAACGCCATAAAAAACTCTGCCGTTGAGATAATGTTCTGGCTGTAACTGTCAGCGGATCCGGCCATCACCAATACGGCAACTCCCCCGACTACTGCACAGATGTCTTTCAAGATCCGGTATTTTCGTAGTTTTCTTCTATGCATCTCCCTCACCTACCTTTTGTTTTTCATATTCCATGCTTCTCGCTTCCAGATGCTCAACAGGTACATTCAGATCTTCCGCCGCTTTGTACGGATAGAACTCGTATGTCCTTTTCTTCTTTCCACTCACTACCCGACTGTATTGATTCATGCCCCTCTTTGCCTGTTCCCGGAACGCCTGCGGTGCTATCTGGAGTATGTAAGCTGCTTTTTGGGCATTTCTTATAATCGGTTCCACTTCTCCTCCTTTTCTCGTAGTCACGACATCGAGTATTCCTGTGAGCATCTAGGCATCGATTTCTTTTCGTGCAGTAAAAACATTCTCCAAAATACTGCATACTTTACTTTCTCCGGAAAATCCATGCAAAATTTGTTACCACAAGTACGGCAAATACTACTACGCTCGCTTTATACCACCGCTTTGCATGTTCTTTAATTTCTCCTATTACTCCTGCTCCCAAATACTCTTCTGTCTTTTTCCAATCTTTTTTCATCTGTTTTCCTCCAAATTTCAAACATTTGTTCGATTACCTATTGCTATTTGCAGGAAAACTTGGTATTATATTCCTGTAAATAGCTAGGTGGGTTAGCTAGTTACACAGCCTCGGTGGTGTGCCAGCACTCCGGGGCTATTTTTTATTTTTCTGTGAGTCTGTGATATCGCGCCATTTGAATCGTCCCTTTCCCGAGTTCCTCCACTGTCCGATTCCTCTCAGATCTCCGTAATCGAGCCATTCAATAACTGCCGCCATGTCCGAATCTACCATACACTGGATTGTAAATTCGATCGCCGATCCAGCCGGAACCGTCTCACTGCTGGAAAGAGCAATTCGTTCTCCCTGTGCTGTACTCGCTCGTAAAGGTCTCTGGCAAATACCGATTTCTCCTTCAAAGAGAAATGGGATTTGTCTTTCCTTCACGAAGATCAATCCATCGATCTCTTTCTTGTATGCTTTGATTGCGCTGGATGGTGTTCCCTTAACCCTCCTCAGCATCCCACAGGAATCTTTGAAGAATCCTTTGATCTGGTAGTCCCAAAGAAACGGCTTTCCATCATCCAGTCTCGGGAATACAGTCATTGATTTCTCGAATACTTCTTCCGCTCCAAGCGCTTCCACCTCTTCTTTCCGGCTCGGTGCGTCCGGTGCATTACTTGCAATGTACTTCTCATGGATCTCTGGATCCGAACTTGCAGTCCCGAGCACCTCCTCAAAAAATTCCAATCTTACTTTCATTTCTTTCATTTCACTTTTCTCCTTTTGACTTGTTTTTTCTACGCAATCTACGCCATGCTTTTCTTTTGCATATCTAATCCACGCTTTCTAGGCCACGCCTTTCCTTCGCATTTCAACGCCTTGCCCTGCCTTGCTATGCCATTGCTCCTCTGAGCCAAGCCTTTCTTGGCCTCTCCATTGCCATTCAACGCATAACCAATCTTCGCATCGCTGTTCCTTTGCACCTCAAAGGTTGGCTACGCTTTGCCATCGCAAAAACCAAATGCTTTTTTTGCTTTTTCTTTTTTATATTTTTCTTTTTACATAATCAATAACTATATGTCTTATATAATCTAAAGCTTTAGGTATATATATAATTAATTAAATATATAGTGTTATATATATTCTTTTCTTTGGTTCTTTCTTTTCTTAAAAAACCAAAATAACCAAATGCTTTTTTTGCTTTTCTGAAAAACCATTTGCTTTATTAGCTTTTCAAAATAACCTTTTGGTTTTAAATTTCGGCGGCTTTTTTTCGCCGATCTGCTCACCTGATCTAAAAGCTATCCGCAGCCGCGCCACAACGAGGTGAAGACTCTATCCAATGAGCCGGTCAGTACTGGTACATGACGTCTCACGACCTACTGCTTTCGATTTCAGTTTCTTGCGTGTATTGATTATGGTTTATTTTTCTCCTATAATTTCCCTACAGGCACTGCCATGCCGAGTATGTAGAAGGGAGAAAATATCATGGTTTATACTGGTGAATACCCTGGTGAAGGTATTTATATTTGCAAAGAATGTGGTGCAACAATCAAAGTCGAAACGGACACAACCCAAATGCAAGAATGTCCAAGATGCGGATGCACCGAGTTTATCGCAACTAAATAATCACCGGAAAGTCGATGTTACGGCATCGGCTTTCGTTATGCTGTTTCTGGATTTTCTTCCAAAATAATAGTTGTTGCAAGAAAATTTCCTTCGAGATCCCAGTATTGAACTATTGGTCTGAACGGATCATCTTCTGTTCCAGATCCGATTGTTGACTTAGTTTCAATAACCTGAATCATTTTTACTGATTCTGTTCCTTTTGGTCTTGCCATTTTTATATCTCCTTATCTTTTATAGTTCTCACCCCGTTTGCTCGAACTGTACCACGAATGGATTTCTGAACAGCTTTAGAAACTTCGCTGCCATTGATTACAATGGGTTTTGAAAAGGGCTCCAGGAATCTCCTGATTTCTAGGAGTTCTTTTCTCATAGCTTTAACTTCTTTTCTCAATTTCTTTAAGCATTTATGAGGCCTATTTTTATTTAGACTGTCATACAATTTGCAAATAGAGCCAGTCATTTCGGCTGGATCAAACTTTTCATAGTTTCTAGCCAAAACTTTCATGTAGTTATGAAGAATCTCTCTTTCTCTCTTTCTTTTACTCACTTATTTCACCTCCTGTACTTTTTGGTTGGCTGACATCTCAAATTTCGTAATATCGCTTTTAAAAACTAGTTTTAAAACAAGCTCTGTAGTTCCGTCTGCGGAGCTTGTAACTTTATAGTCTTTAACGTGTTTAATTTCTTCTCCATCAATAAAGACCTCAGTAATTGCATCCAGTCTTTCAATTTTTACATGGTGTTCTTTCATGTCTCCACCTCTCTTAATTCGTAACATTTCAATATATTTATATCGAAGTATCAACATATTGTGTTTACATTTTATTTTTGTAAATATATATTGTGTTTTTCTTAATTATTATCTTGACTTTCTATATATTATGTCCTACCATATTATTAGAAGCTTCGAAAATCTAATAGGAAGGGGTGAAACCATATGCCAAGAAAGTATAATTTAGGTAGTAAATCCGATATGCGGCGCTTTGAACGTGATTTAAAAAAAAGTGTCATGGATCAGGCAAAATCCTCCATCATGCATAATACACATGAAATCACATGCCCGAACTGTGGAAACAAATTCAATGCTCGTATCGGTTCAAATATATGTCCGCATTGTAAGAAATCGATTGATTTACAGCTTGATATGTAGTTGTAAATCCTTGGAAGCCAATTCAGTTGCCAGAGAATTGGCTTCTTTTAATAGTCTTCGAAGGCGTTTTGCTTTTTTTATTGCAAGTTCAACTTCCGTTGTGTCCACTCTTACGTTAATTTTCATCTTGTCTCTCACTATTTTTCCCCTTTCTTGTCCGGCGCTATTGGTTTAAGAAACTTATCCGTATTCACTCCAAGCACGCCACAGATTAAAGAATATTCATCAAGGGTAAGCTTTCTGCGCCCATTCAGCGAAAGGCTTAACTTTGATGGTTCAATTCCGGTTTTTCTGCTTACATACGCTTGAGTGATTCCGTAATTTTCTAAGTACTCCCTGATTAACAATCCTACTTCTATATTACTCATCCTCCCTTCTACTCCAGAAAATACTCAATGCTCACGCCGAAGTAGTCGGCAATTTTTTTTAGGCTATCAAGACTAGGAGCGTTTCTTCCAGATTTCCAGTTTGAAAATGCTGTCTGGCTAATCCCTGTTTCCTTTGATACCTGATAGCTAGTTTTGTGATTTTTGTCTAATAATTCCTGGTATTTTTCGTACACTTTTTCATCTCCTTTCTAATTCCGTGGTCTTGTAAATACTTTTGATATGTGATATACTTTCAATTACAAAACCACCACATTTTATAAAAGAAAGCATTTCGCTATCGCAAGTATTTTTTCGCCTACTTTCGTTTGCGTAATTAAACTATACTACTTTTACCGATAGTAGTCAATCAGTATTTGCTAATTTTTGCGAAAGTATTCTATCTTTGTGAAAGGAGCACAAAAAATGTATGAGGTATTTGAACAACTTTTACAAAAATACAATGTAACTTCGTACAAGGTTTCCAAAGATACTGGAGTAACACAGACAGCATTGAGTAACTGGAAATCTGGAAGAAGCACTCCCACAACAAAAACATTGCAGAAAATTGCAGATTATTTCGGTGTTACTATCGACTATTTAATGACCGGAGAAGAAAAAGAGGGAGGGGAAAGATACTACCTTAATGAAGAAACCGCAGAAATGGCGCAAAAACTTTTTGAAAACAGAGATCTGCGTGTTTTATTTGATGCTGCACAAGATGCATCATCGGAAGACCTTAAAACTACTTATGATATGCTTATGGCATTGAAGAAGAAAGAACGTGGGGAAAATGAGTTTTGATTATCAAGTATATTTATTAGATGGAATGACAGTAAATGAAGCTGTTACCGAAAATGAAGATGGATCATATACAATTTTCGTGAATAAGAGTTTATGCGAAAGTAAACAGATAAAAGCGATTAATCACGCGCTTAACCATATAAAAAATAATGATTTTGAAAAGAGCAATGTGCAAAATATTGAATTAGTTGCACATGGATAAAATATAAGCTCCATATAAAAAAACGCCCGCAAACAAACTGGTGTTCTTATATTTGGAGTGGTATAATGATAACAAATGAAGAATTTGAAAATTTAATGAAAATGAAGAAACACTTTATTCAAAATAATCTTGAACTTCCAGTAGCTGGAGAAAAAGCCTCTCCATTTTTAGTGGCTTCTGATACAACAAAAGATTGTTTTGCTCTTGATATTGATAGAAAAAGTAGCATTACTCTAACAAAAATCAAGTTACAAGAGAGATATACAACGTCTGCAATTATGATGATACGTATGGAAATCGATTGTAGACCTCATATGTTTCCTGATGGTAGTAAATCATCCAGAAATCACATACATATATTTGATGAAAAGTGTGGAAATTCTGTTTATGATTTATCTGATTTTAAAAGTTTTTTTACAAATATAGCTGACTTTGAAACAACATTTTATGACTTTTGTAATTTATGCAACATATCAACAAATAATATACATATGCAAGGTGTAATAATATGAATATTGACTTTAAAAAAGATTATATTGATTGGCTATATAAAAGTATAGACCAATTTCAAGTACAGGAAAATTTATACAGAATCACTTTGCCATACTTAGACAGAAACAATGATTGTACCGAAATTTATATTTCTATAAATGATAATGGAGATTATCATTTAACAGACGATGGCGAAACCATAGGCGAACTTGAGTTATCAAACTTTGATATTTTTTCCAGTAAACGCAGAAGAGAAATATTAAATTCCATTTTAAATGCTCATGGAGTACTTTTATCGAAAAATAAAGAATTATGTCTTGATTGTGCCAAGGAAGAATTACCACAAAAAAAACACATGCTTTCTCAATGCATGGTAAAAATTAGCGATTTATTTTATACATCAAAACCAACAGTTCAGTCACTATTCATAGAAGATGTTCAGGAATTTCTTGATGTAAATGAGGTTAGATATTTTCCTGACATTTCATTTTCTGGAAAAAGTGGATTAGTCACAACATATGATTTTGCTATTCCAAAATCCAAAGAATATCCAGAAAGAATACTAAAAGTTGTTAATAATATAGATCAACAACAAGCAAACAGTATATTATTTTTGTGGGATGACACGAAAAGCGCTAGATTTTCTAGAGGGTCTGATTCAAAATTATTTGTTTTTTTGCATGACAAAAAGAAAATATCTAATAGCATACTTACATCAATGAAAAATTATGATGTAACTCCAATTATTTGGTCTGAACGAAAAAAGTATATAGGTCAGCTAAAAAACTAAAATGATATAACCGCATAAGCGATTATATAAAGGGTTTGGGTTTTCTCTAAAAAAGAGAAAGAGAGGAATGGAAAATGAAAAAGAAAATTGTTGCAATGATGTTGGCAGGAGTTATGGCTTGTGGATTGTGGGCTTGCGGTGGATCAGGTGGATCCAATGATAATAAATCCTCAACAGAACAAAAACAGAAAGAAGAGAAAAAAGAAGAAACCACCTATCAATCTATACTAGATGAATACACTAAAAAAATCCAGGAAGAGGCGCCGAAACTTGTAGATGAATATAACTCTGAATCTCAGGAAAAATCTGGAGACATCAACGCATTGGCTGAACTTTCAAATAGCAAGATAGAAGCGCTTGCAAAAATATCTAACGAAGGAATCGAAAAGATGGCTGATCTCATGCTAAAAAACAAAGACGAACAATCGGCATACGAAGAATGGGCTAATAAACTTCAAACTGTGTATCAGGAAAACGCACAAAAAATCACTGATGCCTATACAGAATCTGCGTCCAACATGAGCGCAGAAGATATGTTGAATTCATTGCAAAATTAATAAAACCGTCCCGGTGCTACCAACACTGGGACGGAGACGGAATACATCCGCAGATGATACTCCACATTAAGTCAAACATATTGTATCATCTTCGGGCAGCCACCGCAAGCGGAACACACGTTCTTGCTGGCTGTTATTTTTATGACCAAAATGAAAAAGGAGATGATGTTTTATGGCAAACAAGAAAAAGCATCCGAACCTTCCGAACGGTTACGGAACGATACGCAAACTATCCGGGAACAGGAGAAACCCGTACTCTGTACATCCACCAGTTACAGAATTTACAGTAGATGGAAAACCGATTATGAAAAAAGCACTCTGCTATGTGTCAGACTGGTATGTTGGATTTGCTGTATTGACAGCGTATAAAGCCGGAACATATAAACCGGGTATGGAAAAAGATCTGGAACAATTAAGAGGGCAGGAAGATGGAGACCTAGCCGAATTTACAAATAGAATCCTGTCAGATTATAACGTAGCAGTTCGCTCAAATTCCAACGATCAAGAATTGCTGTTTTCAGAGCTGTATGACCAATTTTATAACTGGAAATTTAACGGGAAAAAGAAATACTCCGCAAGCTCTAAACAAGCAACAAGAACAGCTTATAATAACTGCAAAGCTTTGTATAACAAAAAAATAGGAGAAATAACATATGAACAGCTTCAGCGTATTGTGGACTCCTGCCAGTTAAAACATGCCAGTCTGGAATTAATCGTTTCTCTTTTAAAGCAAATATATCGTTATGCATTGGCGCAAAATCTAGTAGAAAAAAATCCTACAGAGCTTTTAAGGATTAACATTCCAGACGATGATGAACACGGAGTTCCGTTTAATATACGTGACCTGGAAAGGCTTTGGGAACATGCTGATAACTATATTGCCCAGCTTCTTCTAATTATGTGCTATTCTGGCTATCGCATTGGTGAATTATCTGTAATTAGCGTAGATTTAGAAAAGAGATGCTTCTCAGGGGGACTAAAAACAGATGCCGGGAAAAATAGGATTGTTCCCATCCACTCTTCCATACTCCCTATCGTACAAGATCGGCTAAATGAGAAAGGATCTCTCATGGGAATATCATACAGCGCTTTTAATAAATCTCTTTCAGAATTTCTTAAAAGTATAGGTATTGGAAAACATACGGCCCACGATTGCAGACACACCTTTTCTATGTTATGTGAAAAATACAAAGTAAGCGAAAATGACAGAAAACGAATGTTGGGGCATAGTTTTCGTGACATTACTAATTCCATCTATGGACACAGAAGCTTAGAAGATTTGAGGAAAGAGATAGAAAAGATACCGTGTTACAAACGTGTCGCAAACGATTATAAAAAAAGGGCTTAAGTGAGTACCGGAATCATTAGGAGACATTAATTAAAAACACCGAATTTATACCGTTTTCCCGGTATTCCCCTAAAATTCGGTGTTTCTAAAATTCTATTAGAATTAATCCGCATTTAATTCTCCCTCCTCCAATTCAAAATCAGAACAAACAATAGGAATTCCTGCTTCTTTCATCATGACCCGCAACTCACTTGCCCGAAACCAGATTCCTGGGTGTCCGACTAGTATTACTCCTTGAAATTCATGAAATTGTCGGATTCCTTTTTCAATAGTCCCCAGAAAAAACTCTTTAATTTGTAATCCATTTTTTTCCAGTTCACTCTTAATATTTAGGCGTACAATTTGATAGTAACTATCTTCAATTTCTAAAATTTCATTGTATAAAAGAAAGATTCCTATTTTGGCTTTAGGAATACATAAAGTGGTATCTTGATAATGTTCCACCCGTCCTTTGTATCCAAGCGCTTTTGCTGCCTCCTGTATTTTCATCCTCGTGTCATCCGATACGGAAAAATGTCTGTCCTGATTTAAGACCCTGGAAGCCGCTGCCGGAGATACCCCGGCTCGTTTCGCTACGTCTTTTAATGTTGCCATCCAGTCCTCCTGTTGACTAAATTATTTTCTTTTTTTACTGTATTTTTTCTTTATCGCTCTAAATTATATCATTTAATTTTTTACACTACTATATTCTTCACTCTTAATTTTTTCAATATTCTTTAAAAATATTTATTTTTTCACTCTATTTACTAAATTCATTTTCAGGTTTTAGTAATTTATTTAGTAAAAGTATATTTGTAATCTACCGTCCACACATGGACAGCCAAAAGGCAACCGTATTTATTACAAAATAAAAAAGAGCAGATGATACAACTGTATCAACCACTCTTATACTTTTTAATATCCATTATTTCATAATCTTGCAGCGAAAATAAGGGCTTACCAACTATAAATTTTTACCCTTTTCTACTTTTCACACTCTCATTGATAACTCCCTCAGTTCTTTTGCAATTTCATAATTTCCAGTCTTTTCAGCCAATGGAACAAAAATCTCGCAGGTTTCTTCAGCTCTCCGTTTTCTTTGCTGCCCGTCCATGTAGTCAATAGTCCTCATATTATGAAGACGCGTTGCAAGACGGATAAGCACGATCTGTTCCTTTCTTTCCTCCCGGGTTTCCAAATCTTCCTTTCCTGCTCCTACAACCAATTCCACGACTTCCTCTGCCAAGTGTTTCTTAAGTTCTTTTCTGTCCACAAGCCTTTTCTGCATGACGTCACAAAACAGCCCTGCACAGATCGTATGGTATTCCGTCTCCATATCCGCCAGCAGAATAGCTGTATGCAATGGATGCGTAATGTATTCATCTCCCGAATAACGCTCCATTCCGTGATAGATTTCACATGCATACTCATAAATGTATTGTATCTCTTTTTCATCCACAGAAGGATACATCTGTATCACTTTTTTCTTTAGAATCTCAAATAGTTGCTCCTTTGTCGCATGTTCATCGACTCGCCCGTTAACTGTCCTGCCCATACTTTTACCTCCTAATCTTTGCATACTTATTACCATAGCACGAAGTAAAGCAGGGCAATAGCCAAATTCCTTTTTAAAAGCCTTCGTAAACCCATTATGAGACTCCCATCCATATTTCAGCGCTGCATCCATGATTTTCTTGCCACTACGGATCTCAACAGATGCTCTTTGAAGTTTTTCCCGTTTTACATATTCCATCACGGAAGTCCTCGTCTCATTTTTAAATAGTCTGGAAAAATAATACTCTGAATATCCGACCGCTCCTGCGATCTCTGCCACTGTCAGTGACCTTTCGATATTCTTTTTTATATACTCTTTACTTTGTTCAACAATTTCCCCAGTTGTCATGCATCTCACCCCTGCTCTTCTTTGTCATATCTCTACTATAAATCAAAAAGAGTCGAGTTGCTTTTCCAATCCTGCCCTATTCCCCAATGCATCCAGCAATGGTTTCAAATACTTCCTATCTGTCCAGTCACAGTTTTGACCATTTGTACTCATCAGTGCAGCCATCCATGGTTCCCACGTATCCGGAGCTTTTTTCGCCACCGCCTTTTTCAGCATCCTGCAAAGCGTCCGGTCCTTCCATGTCATCTTCTCTTCTAGCCACATTCCTCTCCCATAAAATAGAGGGATAGCGCAAAGACCGCCTTTCATATTTTTTCTCTTGAGTTCTTTCAATGCGTTTTCATGATAAGGCGATGCCCCAACAGTAAAAACAAAAAGCTGTTTCCCTTGTAATTTTTCTATGTTCTTTTGGAAAAACGATATTCCCGCAATACCAGACGCATAAATTCCACTGCAAAGAATCAGCCTCTCAAAACAGAGAACCTCCTCTATCTTACAGTTTTTCACTTCCCTGATTTCAAATCCTGTTTCCTCTCTCAGCCATCCCGCATATTTTCGTGCCGCTCCATATTTCGACTGATATAGTATCATTCCTTTTTCCATCCGTCCCTCCTCTAAATCCATTCTGATCGCTCCCTATATGACGCATCTCTCAGCGCCGTATCCAAAAAAATCTTGGCTGCGCTTTCTTGTTGCTTCACGACTTCTCCCAGTGATATCCCCGGGGCTGTCGTACAAAAAATTGTCCCGATCCCAACCGTATAGATCAGCATGTGCAAATGGAGACTTCTTGCCCGCTCCACATCGATATGGAGCCTGTCAGAAAGAAATTCCGCCATCCCCGGATCTGTCTCTTTCGTATAGAACTCCTCCAAAGAACTGATCCCCTGCCTTCGGTGCAAAATGAAAATCCGAAACAAATTTGGCTCTTCTTTGGCAAGCCGGACATAGGCTCTTCCGGTACTCGCAAACAGATCTTCCGGATCGATCTGTTCTTCTATGAACCCCCACACAAATTGCATTGCCCGAGCTTCTACTTCTGCTTTCAGACTTTCTATGTTTTGGCAATAACTATAGATGGGCTGAACAGAACAGCCAAGCTTTCCAGCGATCTTCTTTATGAGTACCCGATCCATTCCATCTTTCCTGGCAATATCAAATGCTGTATCAACAACCATTTCTTTCGTGATTTTTTGTTTTGGCATAATACATTCTCCTTTATACAAATTAGTTATATAAGTTGTTTATATAACTATACTATTCTTTTTTTCTGTCCTTCAAGTAACAATTCTATATTTTTATGAAATAAAAAAAGCGGTCAATTCAAAATCAACCGCTCCAAATAAATATAGAATGATTTATAATGTTTTAATCAAAAGTATACTGACAAGGTATAATATTAACAAATGTAAGGGATAAAAAATATAAAAGAGATATTTCATTTTTATTCCACGATTACCATTGTATAAAGAAATAAATACCAATGAAAATACAGAAGTTAAAAAATACGGGTCAAAAAGTCCATTTATCGTAAAATCTAGTCCACAAACAAACATAGCTAAAATAGACATTCCATATTTCATCATCCGCATATCGTGGAGCAAGTAAAATATGCTAATTAAAGCTATTCCATAGTACCAGCCATCAAAATTAAAAATGTATGAAAGACTTGCCCCTATTGCTACAATTACTAAAGATATTATCCCTTTCTCGTGAAATTTTCTTATAGTTGCTATAACTATTAGCCCAAGTAATAATGTAAATAACACATTTTGTTGTTGTAGGCTAAATACATTACCTGTACAGGCTAAATCATAGATAGGTTCAGAAATAATTGCAAATAAACCCAAGTTAAAAAAATATTTTTTTAGGCTATGCGTATGCAAAAATCCCTCTACTAATAAGAAACAAAAAATAGGGAATGAAATTCTACCTAAAATATGACAAATATTCACTGCAGACATTAAATCAGAAAATTGCTCGTCTGTAAACATAGAGTAGGGAGCATTTAAGATGATCCCGTTCTTCAGAACTACTTGACCTAAATGATCAATTACCATGAAAAACATTGCAACTATTTTCAATGTACTTCCCGAAAAAATTTTTTTCATCTTATTTTATAACTGATGATTTAATTTTAATTACTAATATCAATATTATATTCAATACTTATAATATCTTCTGTAAAATCATCAGCAACGATTTGAATGATATAGGAACCCTTTTCAAAATATAAAGTTTGCAGGTCATTCAGCTCTTGTCCATCTAATCGATAATAAATATTGTTGTCTTGATTCATAATTGTAAGATGAAGTTTGCCATCATCAGTAACCCCATGTACTTGTACATCTAGTTTTTCATTTTTAGGAACTGAAAAATACCCATTAGCAACATTCAGCGATAATTCTTTAATCTCCGTACTTTTATAAGTCTCGTGTTTTTTCATAGAGAAATTAACTGCTATTCTTTCCTGATACTTATTGTATAATATCAAGATTAGGGCACTTCCTATGACACATATAACTATCAGTAAAATAAAATACTTCCTCTTTTTCCTCTTTTCATCATCGATTTTTTCTACAATTTTAGTATCATTTTTCAATAATTCATCGACCGATATTTTGAAATAATTACTTATCTTTATAATCATCTCTAAATCCGGATAGCTTTTCCCATTCTCCCAATTAGAAATGGTTTGTCTTGACACATGAAACATATTTGCAAAATCATCTTGACTTAAACTATTCCTTTTTCGCAAACTATTTATTTGCTCTCCTATACTCATTTCAAATCTTTCCTCCTTTCAAAGAGCATTATCACATTTTATAATTCACAAATCTATCAAAACTCTTTTACATTTTAGAAAAGTTTCTTTTACAAAACGTAGATTTGCTTTGTCAGCAACAATACCAGACGACTAAACATAAAATAAATACCTTTCATGGAACACCAGCAAGAATCTAGCCTATTTCTTCATTCCCGTATACATTTTTCAAATCATACGTTTTTTCTTTATCATATATTTTTATTATAAATAGAACTCTTGATACAACTCATTTCCCTTTTCAATGATTCTAGTCATTTCTCTCTCTGAAATTCCTAATTCATTACCAAGTTTCTTCATATTCGTAAAGTCACTTTCTGTAAATTCCGACGTGCTGCCTACTATTTTATTATCATCTTTAGAAATTGCTGAAGCAGTGAATTCATTGTTATCTTCCCACACAATTTCCACAATAGTATCTTCAAGATCAATATCACAGTATACATTACTTATATGAAACCGCAAAGAAAAGTCCAATAGTCCCGGCATGGATTGATTCGGGACACTATATGTAATTCCTTTCGAATCACTCATTGAATAATATCCATTTCTATTTTTATGAAAATTATTTTCTTTTAACTGCTGCGTAAAATTCCCCTCTAATTTATTTTTGGTATTGAAATATACACACGAATAAATTACAAAGCTCCCGATCACCAACGCAAATACAACCGCAATTACCAGCAATATCTTTGCGTATTTTCTCGTACTCTTTACCTCGTTATCAAATGTTTTCACCATAATCAAATCCTCCTTCAATAAAATATCCAAGGAAATCTGAAAACTATCGCTTATTTTTATAATTGTTTCTAAATCCGGATAACTCTTCGAATTTTCCCAATTAGATATTGTTTGTCTCGAAACATGAAACATCTCCGCAAAATCTTCTTGAGACAAATGTTCCTCCTTTCTTATTTTTTGAATGTTACTTCCTAATGTCATGATAGTTCTCCTCCTTTTGCCGAAATTGTATTAGGAAAATCCGATTATGTCCATCAAAGGAGCTTTGCATTTACAAAAATCCCATGCAAATATTCTTTGCACACCGTGATTTCCAAAAGTATTCCATCTTTTTGAAACGAAAGATAAAAGAACGATAGAAATGAAAGTGCTGATGGATGGGGATTTTTACCGGCCTGAGACAGCCTGGAGGCATATTGTTCGTTGCAGATTCAGTATAAATGAAGGCTTTCACTTTAGCAAGGTGTTTTCTTTTTTCCCATTAAAAATGTCTATAAGCTGATAAGAGCAGAGCGAATCTCCTAAACTATCTATATATATTAAAAAGTTCTTCATAGTATTTCTAAAAGCAAAAAATTGGTATTCAATAGAAATTAATGTAATATTTAGGCACAGTCAAGAACGGCTGAAATTTAAGGAGGATAATACAATGAGCGTATCTAAACAACTTATCCATTTGAGAAATGTAAAAGGAATTTCTCAGGAAGAACTCGCCTCTCTGATGAACGTTACAAGACAGGCAGTGTCGAAGCGGGAAACGGATCAGACCCTTCCAGACAGTGAAAAAATCATTCGTTTAAGTGAGATTTTCGGAGTGACGACTGATTACCTGCTGAAAGGGAAAGAAACAGCCCCAATGGATATATACTCACAGCATGATTCAAAGGCCGGAACTGAGATGTCTGCGGAAGTAACCGAAATTTTGGATAATGTACATCAAATGAGTACAGCAAAGAGGTACTTAATTGGTGCAGCCTTATTCTTTTTGGCTTTAACACTTCTGATCGGGATTGTTTTTTTGATTTTCCATTAAGTTCCCAACTATTTAGCTAGATGTCTATATATTTAGAGCAAAAATCCGCCAGACTTCAGGGGAAACCTTCTCCAGAGTCCGGCGGATTTATCATATTGTCATCTGTTTTTTCTTTGGTTACAAGGATTAAGATAATGAAATTAAAATGAATGGCTCAATATATCTTTGTATAAAATCTATGCGGTCCACTATTGTTGGTTTAAAATATGATGTAACTGCTATGACTATATTTTCCGATGGATTATCCATTTAGACGATATCATCTGTTTTTTATTATGAACACCCTGATCTAAACAAAGCTGTCCGATTTTCACCATTGGTCCTATGTCAAGAAAAAGTACAAATTAAATATGCCTTTTTAAGGTTGGCTTACCCTGCCAAAGCTTCTGCTTTTTCGTCTAATGCTGCATAATACTTCT
>OIZU01000755.1_pt1 | contig 22536 bp, 15 predicted proteins | sample 1588661 | NCBI WGS metagenome assembly OIZU01 (sample SAMN03283257) | human gut metagenome | biome: human-associated habitat; material: feces | host: Homo sapiens | place: USA | collected 2013 | reverse complement strand
TGATCCAATCATTTAAACCTGGAGAAGTTGATGCCGAAAATGCCCATCGCTTAGGTCAACAATTTGCTGACGAAGTGCTGAAAGGAAAATATGAGTACGTGATCAGCACACACGTTGACAAAAATCATATTCACAATCATATCATCTTCAACGCTGCAAGCTTTGTTGATCATCACAAGTATGTTTCCAATAAGCGGAGCTACCATAAACTCTGCAGAATCAGTAATCGTATCTGCCATGAAAATGGACTTGCCACCAGCATGCCAACCGGAGAAAAAGGTAAAAGCTATAAAGAGAACATGGAATATCATCGTGGCACCAGTTGGAAAGCCAAGCTACGTGTCGCAGTTGATAAATCAATCTGGACTTCCATCAACTATGAGGAATTTCTGCAAAAGATGCAGTTAGCCGGATATGAAGTCCGGCAGGGAAAGCACCTGTCCTTCCGTGCACCGGAGCAGAAGAACTTCACTTATATGAAATCTCTCGGAAGCTATTATTCCGAAGAAAATGTTCGCATCCGTCTGGCTAAAAATCGTAGCAAAGTAAAAACTCCAAGACATCTGTCCAGAGAAGCTCGCTTGTATATCAATATCTCCACTTATGTCACAACTGGAAATCGAGAGGGATTTGAACGATGGGCAAAGCTCAATAATCTAAAAGAGGCAGCCCGCACCTTCAACTATCTTTCCGAAAATAACTTGCTGAATTATGACGATTTCAGGCAGCATGTATCTGACATTGAAGTTTCTGTGAAAGTTGCCGACCAAAGAATAGCACAAATCAACAGTGAGCTGAGCACGCAGAAAGTCATTCAGAAACACTGCGATTCTTACCGGCTTTGTCGTAAAGTAATTGAAGATTGTAAATCTGCTAAAAATCCAAAAGCATACCTCACCAAACATCAGGCAGAATACCAGCTCCACGATTCACTAAAAAAAGAGCTTCAGGATCTCGGTGTTACCAAAATCCCAAGCTCTAATAAAATTCAGAGGCGGATTGAAAATCTTGAATCTGAACTGGCTGCTACTGTCCGGGAAAAACAAGAATTACAGAAAAAGCTGAAAACCCTGGAAATCATTCAGCAGAATTTCACTGCACTGCTCGATGCTCCAGAGATCAGTTCAGACTTACTTCCGGCAAAAAAGGAACCTGTTTCTGTCACAAGAGAAAATTAAGATTGCACTGGCAACTCACTCATTTTCTTCCAAATCTTCCCAAGGTTTCAAATCCTTTTCCTCCCAGGTGACACCATACGGTGCACCTCCGGAGGTATAACCAGCAATACAGAAAAATCGGTCATCTTGCAAGATCTCTTCTTTGGTCAGATTATCTCTTGCTTCTTTTTTCCGTTTTGCTCGCCTCTGTTTCCTCTTTTGTTTCGCAACAGCTGCTTTTTCTTCCGGCGTTTTCCTATGTCCTTTTGCCATAAGTGTTTCTAGTGTAATTCCACTCTGAATGTCTTTTAGTATACGAGTTTCATACCCTGTTTCACGTTTCTCAACAATTCTATAGTATGATGAACATAAAAGATTCGGTGAATCAACATTGTACTAATACTTTTTTTCAACCGAAGTTTTCAATTTTTCAAAAGCTTCTTCACTGATTACATGTTCTATCCGACAGGCATCTCTTTCTGCAGTTTCCCGATCAACCCCGACAGCTACAAGCTGCTCCGTAAAGAACTGATGGCGTTCATAAATTTTCTCGGCAACCTCCCGCCCGGCATTAGTCAGATTGAGGTATCCATCTTCATCGACAGTCAGGAAACCGCCATTCTTTAACACACCTACTGCATGGCTGATGCTCGGTTTACTGAATCCCATGTGCCGGGCAAGGTCAACGGAACGCACTATACCACTTTTCTTTTGTAATACAAGTATAGCTTCCAAATAATCTTCTCCGGATGCGTGAAGTTTCATCTATCCCTCCTTTACGCAATGCTCCAGCCGGAGGATTTTTTGCGGATATTCACAAAATCCTGATAAATTCCGGCCTTTTCCATCAACTCGTCATGGGTTCCCTGTTCGCTGATCCGTCCATCGGCAATCACCAAAATCTGATCGGCCTGCCGGATGGTATTCAGGCGGTGTGCAATCACAAGCAATGTTTTACCCTTTACCAGCTCATTGATTGCCTCCTGGATATAGCTTTCGTTATCTGTATCAACACTTGCAGTAGCCTCATCCAAAATAACAATAGGTGCATCTTTCAAAATGCAGCGGGCGATAGAGATTCTTTGCTTTTCGCCGCCGGAAAGGGTAGCGCCGCCCTCACCAATAACAGTCTGAAATCCATCCGGCAGCGCCATGACGAAGTCATAGCAACGAGCTTTCTTTGCAGCCTCATAGACTTCTTCTTCGGTAGCGTCCGGCTTGCCCATACTGATATTGTTGTAGATTGTATCCTGGAATAAATACACACGCTGGAAAACCATGCTGATTTGTTCCATCAGTTCAGAAAGCGGCACATCCCGTATATCTGTCCCACGAATGGTCACTTTGCCCGACTTGACATCCCATAGACGCGCCAGCAGGTTTGCAATCGTAGATTTGCCTCCGCCAGACGGCCCTACAAGCGCGGTCATGGTATGCTTCTTCATGGAAAAACTAATGTCGTGCAATACTTCCTTATCCTGATATGCAAAGGTCACATTATCAAAACAAATTTCCGGCAAGTTGGAATCCGCCTGTGAAATATGCTGTGTTCCCTTATCAGGCAATTCTTCTTCATTTAGAACAGCTTCTATACGGTCTAATGCGGCATTCATAACAGTAAGACGGGATGCCTCCCCGTACAATGCCTTCAACGGGCTAAACAAATCAAAGACAAAGAGCAGAACGCCAAGCAGATAAGGCAGCGAAAGGGAGCCGCTTTGCTGAAGCCATACGGAAAGCACGAAAATAGCAGAAATTCCGACAGCGTACAAAATAGTCAGTCCTCTTGTCCACGGCGTCATTTTACGTTCAAAGACAGTGGATGTATCTCTGGAACGTCTGAAATTCTCGGTTAATTCCTCCGACTTCTCACCAATCAGGTTATAGCTCTTAATTACGCTGATCCCCTCTGCAAAGGAAAGAACCGCATCCGTCAAATGTTCGCTTTGATCCTGTCTGCCAGCCGCTTCTTTTAGGGAAACCTTGTTCATCCCTTTTGCGATAAACCATGCCAGTAACGTTACAGCAGCGGCGATCAGTCCAAGCCGGAGGTCTAAAAAGAACATGAATACCAGCAAAACAAAGGCAGAGAGCATATAGCTCATCATATTTCCCAGCGTACTCATGGCAACTTCTTCAATGAATACCATATCCGTACTAAGTACCGAACTGATTTTGCCAATGTTGCCCGAAGTAAAATACCCCATCGGCAGCTTACGGAGGTGGCCGCCAAGTTCCATCCGCTTATCTGTAAAAATCATATATCCGGCGGCGCTTTGCAGCCTGTCACAGAGATAATGGACAACCGCCTGTGCAACCACAACAGCAATAAGGTCGATACCGATATACAGACATTTTGTGCCCGTCAAAGTTTTCTGATAGAATCCAGAGAGTACAAGAAATGCCAAAAAGATAGGCATTTTTGCAAGTATGGATTCCAGAAAAGCACATACAAACGCGCCCTGAATCCGGCCTTTATATTTGCCGGAGAGCTTCAAAATCCTTGAAAATAGTGCAAGCATTTATTTTCCCTCCTTTACAGCGTTTACTTTCCATTCTGCGCTGTCCTGCGAGGCTTTCCACAATTTTTTGTATTCCTCACAGGTTGCCAGCAATTCAGCATGGGTTCCGGTTGCCGCCAGTTTGCCATGTTCGATCACACAAATCTGATCGGCGTTCATAATTGCAGGAAGTTTGTGGGCAATCACAAATAAGGTCTTGCCTTTTACCAATTCCGCAATCGCAGCCTCCATTTTTTCCTCATTCTCCGGGTCTGCGTATGCAGTTGCTTCGTCCAGCACAATGATAGGCGCATTTTTCAGAATTGCACGCGCCAGAGAAATCCGCTGGCGCTGACCGCCGGAAAGCATTTTCCCGGCATCACCGGCCATTGAATGTATGCCTTGCGGCAGCTTTTCAAGGAATTCCAGACATTGGGCTTTTTTCGCCGCTTCAAGGACATCTTCATCCGTAGCGTCTGGCCGCCCCATACGGATATTTTCAAGCAGGGAAGTATTGAACAAATACTGATCCTGCGCCACATAGGAAACCTGACTGTTCAATGCCTCTAAGCTCATTTCCGTTATTTTCTGTCCGCCAATAGAAATGCTGCCCTGTTGCGGGTCATAGTAGTGGATTAACAGCTTTGCCAACGTACTTTTTCCAGAGCCGGATTCACCAACTAAGGCCGTTTTCTGTCCTGCCTTTGCAGTAAAGCTAATATCATGGATAACTTCATCCATTGTTACCATAGGCCGTCCATCAGGCCCCGGCTGGCTTTTCTCATAGCCGAATGTAATGTGATCGAAACAAATGTCGTAATTCTTCCCATGAAAAGCGGCGTCCGTCTGCTGTAACGGCGCAGTTTCCAACACCTGCTCCAAAGCGGCAATCTTATAATTGAGCTGCGGCATAGTTGGTAAAAAGCTCAAAGATTTCAGCAGCGGAATACCAATACTAAGCGACAGGCAAAGTACCAAAATCAAATCTGGCAAAGTGGAGAACCCACAAAGTACAAACCATGCCCCCAAAGGCAGAGTAAGGATAATCGTACAGGGTAAAAGGCTGCTGTAAATTGCCATCCACGGCCATGCTGCCTTATACCATTCCAGCGTGTAGTCCCGATAATCGGAAATGTCTTTGCGGAAACGCTCATAGGATTCTGCGTCCTTATTGAACACTTTCACAACTTCCATACCGTTGATATACTCGATAATGGTATTGTTCATTTTCTGCCCGGCCATGTAATACGGTCCCATTTTCTTCATACCAACGGAATACATAATCATCATGGCTGCAAAGCTGATCGGAATAGATGCCAGGGATAGCAAAGCCAGTTTCCAGTCGATGAAGAACATAGCAACATAAATTGCAATCGGAATCATCAGGTTTGCAATGCCCTCCGGCAAAGAGTGGGCAAGTAATACTTCCAGACTGTCTACATCGTCCACGAACAGCTTTTTAATTGTGCCAGTTCCCTTATCCTGGATAAATCCAAGGGGAAGTGCCTCAAATCTCTTTTGCAGGGAAGTACGAAGCCTAAGCAACGTGTTATAAGCGGCCTTATGAGATACATCCAGTCCCCAGCCATAAAGAACAGCCTGTAAAATAAGGCAGATCAAAACACCGATCACGCGCATGGACACATAGCCGATTCCAACGGTTTCTCCCATGACAAGCGGTGAAATCACCTGATAAGCCAGCACAAAGGGAAGTACCCCCATCAGGACACTAAGCAGAACGATGAAGGTTGCGCTATATAAGTCCTTTTTGTGCGGCCCCGCATACTCAAACATTTTCTTGAACATAACAAAGCCTCCAATCAGTTAAAATATTGTTTTGAAAGTGACGTTAGGATTTCCGGCGTCAGCACCTGATTCCTGATTGAATCCTGATCGTCAAGCTGTAAAACTTCTGAACAAGTGCGGGTAATAAATTCAAAGTCATGGGACACGAGAAAAATAATCACACCGGCACTTGCAAGCTGTTCGATCAAATGACTTACCCTGACCATAGAATCATAATCAAGCCCGCTGGTAGGTTCATCAAAATAAATAACCGGGCTGTCCTTAACAATCGCGGTCCCAATCGTTACCCGCTGCTTTTGTCCGCCCGACAAGGATGCCGGATGGTATTCCCGGTATTCACTAAGTTCCAGGGCTTCCAAAGTTTCTGTAACCTTTTCCGCACAGTCAGTTTCAATCCCCAATGAGAATTCTTCTTCAACACTGCTGGCAAAAAGCTGATAATCAGTATCCTGCATGACAAGATAAGACAGCCGCCTGCGCTGGCGTGGGGAAAGTTTTTTCCCGTTATAGCAGATACTTCCGTTCTTTTCTTTCAGAAGTCCCGTCATAATGGAAAGCAAAGTAGTCTTTCCGGCACCGTTATGTCCCAAAATGCCAATCACATCACCTTTATGGGCTTCAAAATTGATATTCTGTAAAACATCCGGCCCCTTTTTGTACGCAAAGGAGAGGTTGCTTACACTCAATCCATCGCTGGAGCTGTGTGCCGGTTTGACCTGATACTTTGCTGCCTCCCGTTCTGGATAGACTGTACGCAATCCGTATTGGATGCGTGTTTCATCAGGTAAAGAACAAAACTGTTCTCTTGTGAAGCTCTGTATAATCCTTCCATCCTGAATCAGATATGCCCGGTCAAGCAGTTCCCTCAAATAGTAGAAACGATGCTCGACAACAATAATGGTATATCCATCAGCTTTCAGGCGCTTCATGGTTTCTGCCAGACGTTTTGTAGCAGCATAGTCCAAATTCGCTGACGGTTCATCAAAGATATATACTTTAGGCAAAAGGGCATAGACCGAGCCAATCGCGATCTGCTGCTTCTCGCCGCTGGATAAATCAAAAATGCTACGGTTCAGGTAATCGCTTAATTCCAAATCCAGCACCGCTTTTGTAATACGGTCAACGGTTTCCTCACGGGAATACCCCATATTTTCGCACCCGAAAGCAAGCTCCCGTGTGGTATCTGTCATAAAAAACTGTGAGCGCGGGTCTTGAAAGACGGTACCCACTTTTCCAGCCAGATCAGCAGGCTTCAACTCCAACAGAGATTGTCCGTCTAAGAAAATATCTCCCTTCATTTCTCCGGGGTAGAAATGTGGAATCAAACCATTCAGAGAGCGAATAAGGGTCGTTTTCCCGCACCCGCTCCGTCCAGTCAATAGAATAAATTCCCCGGTCTGAATTGTCAGGTTCAAATCTTTTAATGTAAATCCATCCCTTTCCTCATAACGGAAAGAAAAATTTTCAAAGGTAATCATCGCTATACCCTCCATATAATAATTTCCCCGATAGAGGTATAGTCGAGGAATAGAAGTAGTGCTAAAAAGACAATTCCCAAAGCAGTCACCGCATACTCTTTCCACCAAAAACGGACAGAGTTCAGCGCATATCTCTTTTCTTCCAGTTCCAATCCGCGCGTTGTGCCGGACGCCGCTAATTCATCTGTTACTTTCAGGCAGCGCATCAGCAGAGGGATCAGAATATATTCAATCGTAGCAAGCGGGTGGATAATCTGTTTCCATGCTGTATCACTGATACCGCGAATGTCCATTGTGTTACGAATCATACGGTACTCAATCCGCAAAGTAGGTATGTAACGGAACATGACAACTAACGGAATTGTAACAGCCTGCGGCAACCGTAAGCGTTGCAGCGATACCATGAGATCATCCATTTGTGTTGTGTGTAAAATCCATATTCCCATCATTGCGATAGGAACCAACTTCAAAATGGTCACGCCGAACACGCTCATAATCACACTTAGCACAGGAATAGAAATATAACGCAGCAGAGCATTGAGATAAGCGATAACAATATAGAACAACAGCATTTTCGCCGCCCACTTCGCCCCATTCCCAGCAGCAACAAACAGCGCAAAAGAGGCGACAAGAACCAGGCTGCAAACTTCCCCGTTCAGGAAATAACTGACACACCCAATCATAATCAGTAGCGCAACTTTGCACCGTGGGTCTAAAGCTGCCGTTCTTTGAAATTGTCTTTGTGTAATGAGTTTCTTTATGTTTTCTTCCATACTGTTCTCCAAAAACAAGCGAGACTGACATTGCAGCCCCGCTTTTGATTCAGGCATTCTACTGACAAATCTGGCGTCTGTCATTTTTCGGAGCTGTTACTTCACCGATACAAGTCCGGCCTTGATAAAGTGCTTCTTCAATGCTTTCTGGCCGATGTAACCGCCAATCAAGCCACCAAGCAGACCAGCCACTATAATGACAACAGGCATAAAGCCAGATGTAATGCTAATCATGCCATCTATGTATTCCTGTGCAATGTTGTTCTTCTCCATAGCGCCGACAAATGCGCTTTGCAGGAAACGCATAGGCCCAACGATAGCGCCAAAGGCAAAGATGCCACTGAAAATGGTGTACGCAATCATCATGGATTTCATAGTGATCTCACTTCTGCCCATAATCAGGAAATCGCAGATTACCCCGCCAATAATCAGCGCAACAGGGATCAGCCAGAATCCGCCAACCAGCAAAAACAGGATACCCTGAATTGTTCCGCAGATTGTAAACACGCCTTTCTTCGGGACTTTTGCCAGCAACAGCATCATCACGATTCCGTTGGGGATTGCTACGACAGCAGGATAAAATACGTTGGTAATGGGTCCGGCAATGCTCATTACGGTGCTGATAATCATGCAAATGATCCACATGAGCGCAGTCAAAACACCGATCAGGATAAAATCCTTCGCATTCAGTTTTTTGTTCATGATCGTTCCTCCTAAATTTTGGTATAAACAAAGCATCTCGTAGTTAGTACTTTCTAACCACGAGATATAGTATACCAGTTATTCACAACTAATCCAACCCAAAATCAATTTAATTCTACCCAAAATCAGTAATTTTCAAGTTCATCCAATCGTATTTTCTGTTTTATAATTTTTAGGTATTACCCCATATTTTTTTTTGAATGCCGCCGCAAAATTGCTTGGTTTTGAATATCCTACCAATGCTGCTATCTGGCTCACATTTAAATCGCTTCCTAGCAACAGACTTGCGGCCTTTTCCAATCGCTGATCTATAATATACGCATGAACCGATGTTCCAAACATGGAAGAAAAGCCCTTTGTCAATTTTGAGGTACTAATGCTAACTTTCTTTGCCAGTTCTTCACAACTTGGGGCAAAAGCAAGCCGACTGTCTATAATCCTTTTTGCTTCAATAATCGCATCTCTATCATTTTTTGAAATATTAATGTGATCTGCTTGAAGAATACTTAACTCCAAAACCTCACTCAAATATACTGATAACAGTTCAAAAATCTTGCTTTCAAGGAAAAGATATCCTAATCCACCACGATATTGAGAAAAATCTTTTAATTCTGCAAAAATATGTTCCATATATGGGCTTATATCAACTTTTGAAATGCCACACAATATTTTTTCTTCGTATACTTCTATTTCTATTTTTTCAAAGTAACCTCTCATAATGCTTTGAAAATACTTTATAGGTATCTTTATATTCTTAAATACAAAATCCTTCTTTCCTGAATAGCAGAGGTATTCTATCTTTCCATGACCTCGGTAGATACAAGTCTCGCCTTTCTGGAGACTTATACTTTTTTGTTCATTTGCAATGCTCCATGAACATCCTTCATTTAAGCAAAATAACATTTGTATGTATTCTTCACTATTAATTCCCTGTACATTCGTGTCAGAATAATAATTCATATGCCAATCGGATAATACTGTTCCCTGTTTAGTAACGACTTGGGATATTCTTCCAATCCCCATATCTTTAGGTATATCTATTGTAACTGTCTGCGGTGAATTTGAAAATAAATCTTTATACAAACTGTGAAAATCATTATTCATAAGTAAGCCTCCTTCCTTCTTCGATATTATCGATGTCCACACGCTGAAGATACTTTACATATCATTGCTTGATAAAACCAGATTAAATCTTTTTTGCCAATAATAATGACTCTGATAGTTTTACTCCTCTAAAATGAATATCATGCAGTTCTTCTAAAATGCTTTCTATACTATTATAAGTCCAATACATTGGAGATTCAATTCTATTTATTAATTTATCCTTATCAAAAACCTTATATGCTATCATCCACTCCCATTTATTAGAATCTATTTTTTTTATATCATTTATATAGGATTCATAACGTAATCTACCTTGATAGGAGACGGAGATTCGTTTCCCTTTATTCATTGACAAAAATCTTTTGTCCAAAATTTCAATTAATACGGGAACATTCGATTGCAAATTATATTCTAATGTATTCCATAAATATAATCTTTGATTTTCATTTAAATGTCCCAACACTCCCATACATAATATACCACTTATTTTTTCTTCAAAATTATATTCTTCTATTGACAATGGTAATAGTGTGATTTTCTTTTGCATTTCTTGATTGTCCACTAACCGCGTCATAAAAGAAATTCTCATATATTTGGATGGCTCTAACGCAATCAATTCTTTTGTGGGAGTATATTTTGCCAACTCCATAATGTTTCGACCTGTTCCTGCTCCAATATCCACAATGACACCTTCGTTCATATCGGTCATTCTAGCAAATTTTTTCAATATACTCTCATTAACATTAGAATGTGGCAACGCAGCTATATCATAAAATTCTATACTTTCACCGTACATTTCTTCGTTTTTATACAAAAATTTTTTCCTCCAATAACCCCTTTTTTTGTAATTCATCAAATATTTCTTCATTGTTTCCACTATTATTATAATTAACTAAATTAAGATATCCCGTTTTTCTACTAATTTCAGACCATAGTCTAGAAACAAATATTTGATACTGCGCCATTTGCATCTTTTTAGTTTTATCCATTGAGAACAAGCACTCTAATGCCTGCACTACAGCACCTGTCCATATATATTCAACAGTCTTTTTTAATGACAGAGGTTTTGAATTCCCAAGCATTATGGCTGTTGGAATTTCTTTGTTATCTTTATCAATACTTATAGTTCCATACTCGTCCCTTGGCATATGCTGAAACGGCATCCATATTACTGGTCCATGCGTATTAACCAAACAAAGCCTACCAGTAGAAAAAGTTAATTCTATTCTATGATATAAGTGTAGAGGGTGATCCGGATCATCTTTATCTACATCCGTATTGATTACGAACATTACAGGAATATCCCCTATCATTATTTTAATAGATTTGTTCCCGCCACTTTTCAAAGTAGACCCAACAATTTCAGCCACTGTACCCAATTTCCATCCCGAAAAATTTTCTAAAGCACACCCCAAAATATCAATTCCATCATATAATACATGTATAGCACAATCTAAAGACGCACTCAATAGCACAGAATGATGGTTCATTACTTTAGCGGCTTCCAAAAAGTCCTGAACCGGAGAAATATATCTATAAAATGGATTTATCATAAATGGCGTATTTTTTGATGCCTTTAGACATTTTATGATTTCTTTTTCGTGAGCAGGATGCTCCAACAAAGTTGGTATTCCTCTTAAAAGTAATTTTTCTGCTATATCGGTTCCTTGTCCACCTCCTGCTGCATTTGGAACTACAACACAAGCTGCGTCTATATTTGCCTCAATATTTTCTATATTTGTATATACTGGTACATTAAAATCATTTGCTATTTTTTTCGTTCTATCACTACCTTTACCAATAATTCCAGCAAGTTCGTATTTTTCATTTTCAACAATAGTCTTTAAATATATTTTCCCAAATCCTGTACCACAAACTAATATCCTTTTTTTATGCATATTGAACTTCCTCTCTATACTCAAATCCCTTAATTCCTTTCAGTTTATCTATTAGCGGATAATCAGAAAGATAATTGGCCATTGTAAAAATCCCTCTTTTCTTTTTACCATATAAAATTGCATTAGCAGAAATTGCCAGTATTTTTCCAGTCAAATCACCCGGATTACTTCCTCTGATAAATATTGTTTTTGTTTCATTTTCAGATATTCTTTTGAACTGAATTATACCTCGTTGATTACTATTATTTCCTTTTACTAGGTATTTAATTATTTCTTCGTTTTTTCCATATAATTTATTCAGAGTTGTAAACATTTCTTTCGGCACAGCAGTATATGCATCAATATTTAGAGCTTCATTAGTATATATAATTTCTTGAATTTCTTCAGTTACATAAGGAAGAAACGCCAACCCACAAACATCACTAATTATATTGCTGGGAACCATGCTACTTGCCGGAACTATATTCCCATTACGAATACATGCCATAGGAACTCCTGCTGCATTTTCTTTAATTTCTTCCACATAGTCTATTGCAGCACCTCTAGAAAAATTATATTTCCCTCCAATAACAATCTCTATTAATTGTTTTCCACCTCTCCTCTTTAATTCTGAATATAGTAACCATCCTGATACTCCTGGGAATAATCCTGCACCAACAATAGCTGTTATGTCTATTTCCCTATTTGAATATTTATTTTTCAAATACATTCCGCCCGGATCAATATATGGTATCTTCATCTCAAGTGCTATTTTCAACATTTTCTCACTATATTTTGTAGAGGGGCCTATGGCCCCTATTATAATATTCGCTCCATCGCAAAACTCATTAACGCTACTTGATTTATCTAAATCAATTTCGAATAATTGAACATTATCCCTTTTATACAAATTCATTTTTTCTGCTTTATCCCTATTCCTTACCCCAATTCTGAAATAATAATTTGATTTCTCTAATGCCTTGTATGCAGCATAGCCTACATTTCCTGTTCCTCCTAAGATACATATGTCTTGTCTATTTCCCATCATCAATCTCCTTCTTAATAATATTACAGGTTTCTGCAAAACTTCCTACATACGCTTTCATATCTCCTAGTACAGCTTCCTTCCAAGAATCTATAACTGATGGAGCACCATTTATAACAATTACATCACCCAAATACAAATCATTATTCTTAGCATCTTCTGGATTTAATAAAAACACCTTTTGAATAATAATTTCCTGTGCCAATAATTCACTAACTTCTGCTAGAATTTCAGAAATATTATCTTTGCAAATAAGTAAGTATTTATTCGCTATTGCATCCGACTTCACTTCTGTTTTTAGTTTCTCTTTCTCTGTTTCTTTGACCAATATATCAGAGTCTAACATCGTTTTTTCAAGAGCCTCTTTCCATTTACCTTTATCACTTCCTAGTATATACATAACATTATGTGTTGCAGATGTCGGCACTGGAACATCATTACTTTCCACTTTTTCTTTTTGTTTACTTTCTGAATTCTTTCTTTCTATATACTCGGAAATCATTTTAATCATAGGTGTGACCAATGCTACCCGTAATATTTCATCAAATCTCAGTCCGCTGGCTTCTGGAATTTCGTTTACAATTTTCCCTGATGCTTGAGATAATAGTAGAGAATCAAAACCATTTTCCAACAAATTATCTTCATATGAGATATTGGAATTACCCGAAACAATTCTCATAATCTCTATCATCTTTTTTTCAACTTCTGTATAGATTTGTTTTTTCGAATTTTGTTGGTCAATAATAATAGAATCTTTTGATGAAAGTTTCCTTTTAAAGTTTCTTACTAACGCTTTTCGATCTACTTTTCCATTTAAAGAAAGTGGAATGTTATCAACATTCACAAATTCTGTTGGAATCATTACTGTTGGCAATATTGACTTTAAAAACTCCCTATAAACAATCTGCTTTTTTCTAACAATAAACAATTTTTGTTTAAACTGGGCATATTTGTTTTGTTCATCAGGAAATATCCGCACAGTTTCTAATCCCACTTCGTCGAAAGACTGAATCCACTCTTCCTCTGTCAAAAAACAATGACCTGTCATACAACGCACATCTGAATGTTTAGGCATCATAAATGCCTGCGAAACCGTTATCTCTATATGTTCTTCCAATGGTTCTGTTACTAATAAAATTCCTTCATCTCGTAACATATGTTTTAACTTATTTACTGTTTCAAGGATATTTTTCGTATTATTTAGCACTCCTGCCGCTATTATCACATGAAACTCCCCAAATTTCGAAGGATCCCAGTCATCTAAATTTAATAACTCAGTTTTAACTTGAGGATATTGCTGTCTAATATTATTTAAGAAAAAATTAGAAACATCTGTAAATAGATATTCATAAGCTAGTCCTTCCATTTTCCCCAAAATTTGTTTAGTAGTCGCGCCAATGCCTCCGCCTACTTCCAAAATACTAATCTGTTTAAATTCAACTGCATATCGCTTAACTACATCCGCTATAATTCCATTCAGATATCTAGCAATCGCTGTTTCTCCATATAAAGCTTCCGCCGTTGTTGTTTTTCCTTCTGGAAAAAGGAATATAAGAGGATTTATACGCCCACCAAGAAGCTCACATATGTTTTCAGCATGATTTTGAATATATTCACTTACTACATCTGGGGCGATATTCGTATATGGGATGGTACGAAGTTCTTCCCAATATTTTGCTGCATTATCTTCCGTTTTGTTTAATTCATATTTGCCATTTCTGTCCTGTAAGTATCCATGTACAATTAATAATTCTAACCACCGATTTAATAGTACTTCATATTGCGGTTGCACATCAATATTACTTATTATTTCTTCCTTGCTCAATGCCGCTTTTCCATTAAAAATACTTGACATTTGTTTATAAACGCTACTGCAAACTGCTTTTTCTAAACATTCATTGAATTGATCAATCGCATTTATACCCATTTTTTCTTCATCACATTCTACCATGTCTAGTATTGTTTTTAATTTATCTCGCTCTTTAATAAAAGCCACTAAATTACCAGTTCCTTCATTTCTATGATACACCACACAGCAATTTTCTACTTGCGGTATTTTCATAAGCGCTGCTTCTATTTCCGCAATTTCTATTCTATGCCCATTAATTTTTACCTGATTATCTAACCTGCCTAAAAATTCAATATCGTCATTTTCTACATATCTTCCATTATCTCCGGTGAGATAAATTCTTTTCTTCCCTCCTTCTACATGAACAAATTTTTCTTCTGTTAATGCTGAATCTCCCAAATAGCCTTCTGCCAGAGAATATCCTCCTATGGCAATTTGCCCCGAAACATATTGCGGACAAATTCTCAATTCCTCGTCTACAATTCCCGTCCACTGTCCATGCAAAGCTTTTCCATATAATATAGTAGGTCTTTCTTCTATTTCATCAATTTCATGAAATACAGACCAAATTCCACCTTCCGTAGCACCTCCCAAACTAACAATTTGAGCATTGGTCATAATCCTTCTTAATCTTCCCGGCAGACTAGTATTTATCCAATCTCCGGATAGCAACACTAATCTAACGGTCGGATAACTCTCTGATTTAGATGCAAAAGCATCTAACATTTCCGCCTGCGCTGGAACACTATTCCACAAGGTCACTTTGTATTCATTAAGTAATCTGCCCCAATGAGATGCATCTGGCCCTTTTTCCGGATTCGGTAGTACCAATGTTCCACCAACTCCCAACACACTAAATATATCAAATACAGAAAGATCAAATGACAGTTCCGCAATGCCAAGAACTGTATCATCTTCCGAAATATTATACATATTTTCAATGGATATAAGAGTATTTTGTGCTGCGGTATGTGACATTACAACACCTTTAGGCTCTCCCGTAGAGCCAGAAGTAAATATTACGTATGCAATAGTATTTTGGGATTCTGGATGCTTCTCTAATCGGTATTCCAAATTCTGAAGTATCATATTTACTTTCTTCTCATCCAATTCCAAAATAATATTTGCTTTTGACAAAATTTTTTCTTGTCGTGCCAATGGCTGTTTTATATCAATAGGTAAATAAGAAAATCCAGCAATCAAAACGCCCATTACTGCTGCAATTTGATTTGCAGATTTTTTCATTCTTATCGCAACCAATCCAGTGCTATTTTCCACAAATTCTTTTCTTAAATAACCTGCTATATATTCTGCTCTTTCCAACAATTCTCCATATGTCACTTTTTCAAGAGCATCTATTACAGCCGTTCTTTTAGAATTCTTTTGCGCATACTCAACAAATCTCTGTTGAATAAGAGATTGTTTCGTAACATTTTTATTTTGTTCGCAAATTACTTTTTTCTGACTCGCACTTGGCACAACAATTTCTAACGGATTCTTCCACTCTTCCGAATGTTTTGTTCCAAGTATTCTTATTGTTTCAATAAAAACCTCAAACATCTCCGTTACAATAGATTCTTTTATCGCACCTTTCCTTGCATCCCAGCTTATCATCAGTCCTTTTTCTTGATCTTCTGAATCTAACTCATCGACTATCTGACAATCAATCCATACTTGCGGGGTATGACTAAAACCATATTCAATAGTACCTGCAGTGCCATCAGTCTTCAAAACCCCTGTAAATACAATCGGCATTAGTACTTCCTTTTCTTCAGACACTTTACTCAGTTCTCTTAGCACTTCGACACCAGAAAAAGAATTATGCTCTAAATCCTCCATCAATCTTTCCGTAATTTCTTTAACTCTTTCTATAAAACTCATATTTTGAGTCACATTTACCTCTAGTAAATTCACTGCTGTAAAATCTCCTACTATGGAATTAATATTGTTTCCCATAGTGGGTCTGTTTTGAATCGGCAAATTGAGTGTAAAATGTTTATTTGAACTCCACTTTGAAATAACTTCTGCATATATACCAATAAGCACCGCTGAAACTGTTACTCCATATTCTCCTGCAATTTCCTTTATTTGTTTCCAACCAGACTGATTAATATGTCTCTGAAAACGATAAAATTCATATGTATTTTCACACTTGTCTGCGGCTCTTCCATCTTGCGGAAGAATTGGAGCCTTCGGCAATTTTTTCAGCCTTTCTATCCAATACATTCTATCTTGATGCCATTTTAAGCTTCCTTTACGTTGTTGATTGAACATTGCATAATCTGAAAATCTATACCTTAATTTTTCTAATGAAATGCCTTTCAAAAGTTCTCCCATTTCAGAAATCAGAATTTGCACGCTTGCAAAATCTGAAACGATTAAATCGACGAGTAAATGGAAAAAATTTCCTTCCATACGCTTCGTTATTACCACTTTAAATAATGGGGGATTCTCCGTATGAAAGACATATTTACTAAAATCTTCCCTAATCCTAGATAAAGTAACTGTTTTCTCTTTCTCTTCCATTTTTTGTAGATTTATTATTTCAATTTCATAATCAATCTCGTCTCTCTCTAAAATTTCAAATCCAGTTTCTGTCACTTTCGCCCTTAGCATTTCATGCCTATCTACCAATACTTCCCAGGCTCTTGATATTTCTTCCTCACTGTAGGAACCAAAATCAACCTCAATATATCCTTTGCACCCAATTCCGCCCCATTTCACAGCTTCTGTTTTTCCAACCAAATACGCTGCTTGCACATCAGTCAAAGGATATACCGTGGCTTCACAATTATTATCCGTAATAAAATCGTCTATTGTTTGTTTTTTCTTTAAAATTTCGATTATTTCTTCTCTATATTTTTTTACTTTCTCTTTGGAATCTTCTGTAAAATTCCCTTTGGAATCTTTATATTTTAATTTCCCATCAACAGTCTCAAAAGTAATGCCTTTTTTCTCAAGCTCTACTAATAATTCTCCTGCTGCTTTTCGCATATCCTGCATTTTATATTTCCCCCTCTTCTACCAATTCTGTTATACCTGTTTTTTTTCTCGTATCAACCAATTTTGTTAATGCGTTAATTGATGGATTCATAAAAACTTCTTTCATATGTACCTCTATTCCACAACGAGTATTCATAGCCCCAACAAATCTAGCCGCAAGCAAACTGTCTGCGCCCATCTTAAAAAGGTTCTCATCCAAATCTATTACTTTGTTCCCCAATAGTTCCTCCCAAATCGTCAGTACAATATTTAATGCCTTGTCAGGGATTATTTCCACACTATCGATTTTCTTATATTCTGCCAAGCTTTTTCTATCAACTTTTCCATTTGCATTAAGAGGAAAATTCTCTAATCTAATTATGGAATTCGGTATAGAATATTCAGGAAGATGTAGTTTGAGATAGCCTTCTATTTCATTCTCTGCAATGTACTCTCCCAAGTAAAATGCCACTAATTCTTTATGGTATTTATCCCCCTGAGCAACAACTACTGCTTCTTTTATTCCCAAAAAGCTTTTTAATACACTTTCAATTTCACCCAACTCAATTCGATGCCCACGTATCTTTACTTGAGTATCCATTCTCCCTAGAAACTCTATTGTCCCATCTGCCCATCGCATTCCCCGGTCTCCGGTTCTATACCAACGCTCTCCTTTTACATCCGTAATGAATTTTTTCATAGTTAGCTCTTCATCATTAATATAGCCTTTTGCCAGACTGCCTCCTCCAATTTGCAATTCCCCAGGAATATTAACTCCGCAATCCACAAAATTTTCATCCATAATCCTATATTTCTGTTTTGGTAACGCTTGTCCATAAGGAATAGAGTTCCACGACTTATCTATTTTTGAAACACAATAATAGTTGGACCAAATTCCTCCTTCCGTCGCTCCACCTAACGCTACAAATTGTGAATTTATTGAGGTTACTTTATACCACTTCTCCGGTAAATAAAGCGGGACCCAATCCCCTGATACTAATGCCAACCGTAACTTATCAAAATGATTATTTTTCCTCATTATCAAAAACATATCCAATAGCGCAGGAGCACTATTCCAAATGGTAATTCCATAAATCTTTATCAGTTTTTCCCACACTTCTGGATCTCTAAAGTCATCTTCATTAATTAAAATAACGGTTCCTCCAGCAGCTAAAAGTCCAAATATATCAAAAACTGACAAATCAAAATCAAATGCCGATATACTTAATACAGAATCTTCCACGCCGATATTCCAGATACGTAATATTTCTTCTATTGTATTCGTTGCGGCCGCATGACTCATTTCTACTCCTTTGGGTTCTCCACTGGAGCCAGATGTATAAATAATATAGGCCGTATCTTTGGGATTGTTTTCAATACACCCACTCCATGGGGTCTCTTCTAAAAAGGTTTCATCCTGCAATACAAAAGCCGGCTTGACATTTTCTATAATTTTTTCCCGACGAGCTGATGGCTGCTTTATCGCAATCGGAACATACGCAGCACCTATTGCAAGAATACCTAACAATGCAGCTACTTGCCCAATACCTCTTGGCAATATAACTACAACTCTATCATTCTTCCTTACTCCTCTTTGCCACATATAGTTTGCTGCACGCAACGCATATAAACGCAACATCTTATAGGAAACTTTTTCATTTTCATAGATAAGCGCAATTCTCTCTGGATATTTCAATGCATTTTCATAAAACTCTCCATGTAATGTTTCCATTTTATTAAAAGGCTCTCGATTGTTCATCATATAAATCTCCATTCCCTAATTATTCCACATTCTTTCTAAGCCATTTTACAATGCTCACAATTACCTCATCTTCTATAGTACCGCCTTCATCCTTTAATGGAGATTCTACTTTAGAAAGCGAGTGTCCCAATCCTTTAAACAAAACTATATCTGCATAATTTCTTGCTGTCTTTGCTATTTTCACAGCTTCTACCGGAGAAATCCATCCGTCGTTCAAACCATGAAGTACTAAAATAGGTATTTGAAGCTTCTCTATATCATCTAAAATCCCTGTCCATGTTTCTCCAGGAGCATTCTCAGCAAATCGAATTAACGTAGTAGGATCTGCAACTATTTCATCTGCCAAAGGTATCCAATTATCGATTATACTGAATCTTCCCTTCCGTTCTGGATCAAGTTCTTCATTAAATTGCATATTTCCATCCTTATCCATTCCAAAAATAAGTAAATACAAAGAGAAAGTAATAGATGTGGAATCCGGTATACAATTCAAAAAATCTGAAATTTCTAATATGCCATCACTATTGTTATCTAACTCTTTCAACTTTTCTACTGTAAGTTCTTGCAATATATAGGAAAAATAGGAACTCCATCCCTCTGCAATACCCGACTGAAGAATTAAAGCCCGTACATTCGGAAACTCAGAAACTAAAGCTGTACAAACTCGTACTCCTTCACTCCATCCATAAAACAAAATCTCTCCTACCTCGGGCAATCCAACAACAAATCTCGTTACCTCTCTGGCATGTTGAATAATTTTTTCAATATCATAATTTTCTTTTTTTTCATAACGAAACACTGCATATCCGGCTTTCACAAACCCCTCACTCAGCAGATCAAAATTATGAGATACTATCCGTCCCATAGATTCAACTGTAGCGTGTCGATCTGATGGACCGGAACCATGAAATAGAATAATCGTTTTCCACTGACCTTGCCTTTCTGGCGAATCTAATTCTCCTGAAATTTTCATTCCATTTTCCAAAGTAATTTCAAACTCTTTTACAAACATATTTTTATCCTTTCTAATTTTTTTCCATAAATTTCTTTATATTATTTACATAAGTTCCAAAAATATCTGTAATATACTGTTTATCAAAAACGTCAATAATATAATCCCACGAAACCTTCAAATATCCTAAATCATCTCTCACATGATGATCTAAAACCACCTGTGGCGTTTGACTTATCGCATATTCTTCTTTGAAGGAATATCTCCGTTTTTCCACTTCAGACACATTACCATCTAACATACAAGTAAACACTACTGGCATAATTGCTTTTCCTGCTCTTCCTGAAGAAAGCATTTTTAATATATTGCTTCCTTCAAATTCTCTATATTGAACTAATCGCCACATCTGTTCCTGAGTTACCCGAATGGCATCCAGCAAATCTGCTTTTCCTTGGTATGATATTACTGCGTTGTTAGTAAATTCACCCAGTATCTCATTTACATCTTCATGCAATAACTGCCTGTTAAATAATGTCACATTTATGGTAAATGCAGGGTTCTCACTATATTGAGCCAGTGTTTTCATAAAAATTGTAGAAATTACTGCTGCTGGAGTAAAATGATAGTTTCTTATTTTCTCATATAATCGTTGCGTTTCTGCAAAAGAAAAATCATATTCAATTCTATCAAACCTTATATTCTGCACTTCTGTAAATTTTTTTTGATAATCCAGCATGGGAAAGTTCGGCATATTTTTTATTTTTTCTTTCCAATATTTTTCAGCCTTTAAATCCTTTTTATCTGCTTTTAATCTCATGTAATTCATAAAAGAGATTCGTGGAAATTTAACATCTTCTCCATAATATAAGCTAAAAATCTCGTCCAACAGTAACTTTGCACTCCACGCATCCAAAATAATACAATCAAAATCTATATGTAAAACACTTGTCTTTCCTGATGTCTTCCCGACACAAAAATGAAACATAGGCCATTTATAATAATTATATCTATGATGACTTCTTTCTAATCGCTTTTGTTCTCTAACATTCTCATCATATAATGAATAAATTGGCACAGAATAATATGGTACATTATCTAAAAAGCTCGCTTTCCCTTCATGTGTTACAATTAACCGTAATACATCATTTTTAGAAATAACCAAATTTATCATTTGTTCAAGTCGTTCAACATTCAATGATTCTATTGTATATTCGATGTAATAATGCGCATTTACATTTCCCAACTCACACCCAGCCGTTTGCCCCACAACATAAGCTGTTTGTATTGCTGTTAATGGAATTACATTTTTTTCAACCATTCGAAGAAAATCTAAAATCTGACCTTTAGCCATTTTTAAAGTACCTAATATTTCCGGTGCTAATTGTCCGTTTTTAGATCTATATCGAATTTTCTCTCCTTCCGCCCAAATTTGGATGCTTTTTTCTCTAAGTTGCTCCAAAAACTCCAAAATTTCCGCATCATTATTAAATATGTATTTGCTCATTACATTTCCTCTAATATGTATCTTTCAATTTCACTGATAGTCGGATGCTCAAATAATTTACCGATATCTATAAAATGCTCTATTTCCTCCGTCATTTGATTAGTAATTTGTATTGCCTGTATTGAATTTCCACCTATTTCAAAAAAGTTATCATTTATATCAATGTTTTCACTTTTCAGAATTTTTCTCCAGATTGCAAGCAATCGCTTCTGAAGTTGAGTGAGTTCTTTCTCGTTATTACTCTTTTTAGGAATAGGCTTTTTATTCTGCTCTACAACATTCAAAATTTTATGAATATCCTTTTTTCCGTTTGAATTAAGTGGAATAGTCTTCATTTTTATGTAGCCTTTAGGAATCATATAAAGAGGAAGCTCTTTTTGTAACATTTCTTTATAAAACCTATCTTGTCGGTCACGATACTCTTCTTCCTCTACCAATACAGCACATAAGTCTTCTATTTTATTTTCCATTCTTACCAAAACAAACGCTTCCGTTATTCCTTGAATTTTTCTCAATGCAGTTTCAATTTCCCCAAGTTCAACCCGATAACCATTGATTTTTACCTGATTATCCAATCTCCCAAGGAACTCAATATTACCGTCACTCCAGTACCGTCCCATATCTCCAGTGCAATACAGCCTTTCCCCAGTTCTATCTAAAACAACAAATTTATCCTCTGTTTTTTCTTTATCGTTTAAATATCCCTGTGCAACGCCATTTCCGACAATATAAAGCGTTCCCGGTACCCAGTCCGGGCAATCTTCCATATGCTGATCCAGAACATAATACTTCTGGTTTGCAAGCGGTTTCCCATACGGAATACTCTTCCAATCTTCCGGCACAACTTCTGGAATCTCGAAATGATTGGACCAAATACTGCCTTCTGTCGCGCCTCCAAGAGCAATGATTTCAGCATTCCTGAACAGATTACGGATCCTCTCAGGAAGCGAAACCGGCACCCAGTCACCACTCATCATTATCAACCGCAACGATTGTGAAGTTACCTGCCTTTGATATTCCTCATATTCTGCCAGCATTTCTACA
>OIZU01000754.1_pt1 | contig 22570 bp, 16 predicted proteins | sample 1588661 | NCBI WGS metagenome assembly OIZU01 (sample SAMN03283257) | human gut metagenome | biome: human-associated habitat; material: feces | host: Homo sapiens | place: USA | collected 2013 | reverse complement strand
CCCAAAACTCTAATCAATAGTTTACATGCAACAGCCAGAAATTTCGATACACCCTCTTATTGGACGCTTACGAAATTTTATTGCAATAACTTTGATGGAAAATAAGTAATTATATGTGATATCAAAAAGTTTGCATAGAAAAAGAACCACCTCGGTTTGAGATGATCCTTTCATTACTGCCAACTTTCTACTTATTAAGTTTAGGTTTCATAGCGCGACTAGCACGATCTACAATGTTTTGAGGGACACCCGTAAGCACCACCTCAGAAGGCGATTTCCCGCTCGCAAGCATTGTAATTGCTTTTTCAAATAAAGAAAGTCCTTCCTCAACAGCTTTCTGTTCATACTTTTCCATTACTTCACACACGGCATTCAGCCCCCTTTCTTCATGCTTTAAAGCGTTCATTCTTTTCGTAAATGCCGGAAATTTCGAGTTGTTAACTTCCTTTTTAAGGAAACATTCCATATACTCCGAAACTGTAGTTCCGTCTTTTACTTCCGTATTAACAAAAACTCTGTAAAGACCATCATCAACACGATTACCCGTTTCTCGGATTGTACTATCCACATGGTATAGTACACGATCGGCTTTGAAAATATCAAACTGAGAAATGTACACTACAATAATATCTTCAATCTGCTCGAATTTTTCACCTTCCTGAGAATCTTTCACCGCAATACTAGCTGCATTAAATCTCACTCTGCGGAGATGATCATCATTATCCGAGCGTTGTACCTCGACATTACACTTCTTTCCATTTCCCAAGACACATAAAGCATCTAATCGCACCGATCGACCATATAGATTTCTTTCACTGCTTTGCACAACAACGTCTTTAACTACAAGATTCTTATCTTCAAGAAGAATCTGCAGCATTTCCTGACAGAAATTAACGTCATTTGCCAAAACTTCAAAGAATACATCATCTATTGGACGAAGGTCTTTGACTTTTTCCTCTTTTTCTTTGAGGGTAATAACTACCTTTCCTAAATCCATTACCTTCGTTCCTCTCTTTCCCTGCGTAATAGCAGATTTTTAATTATCTATATGAACAGGGAAAGTGATCCAACATTCCCTGATAATTCTCAAGGGAATGTCCCTAATCAAAACAAAGTAACTGAAAGCTACTAATAAATAATTATATCTTTATGATCTTATTATAGCATACGCCGTGAATTTTACAATATACATTCACAGGCAAACAGACTCCAGAGTTCGTAATTTTTTTGCTACAAACTCCACATTTTTCAACTCAAATCTTTACAACTACATTATACAGAAGAACGCTCGTTCGTGCAAGAAGGGGTTAACCTTTAATTTCTCATAAATCAATCTCCATTCAAACCGTATATTTAATTCACACTATAAGTATGAAATAAAAATCATTCCCTGAAGTCGTTTTGCGAAACCACTTCTACAAGATTCCCCTGTTCCGGTTAAAAGATCACCTGACCATTCTGCACCCGGTAATTTACACCGTACCATCCCACATATCCTGTATAGGAGAAATCCAGCATACCACTGCGGATATACCACCAGCCGTATTCATTCTGCGCCAGACCGGTAAAGCCAAAATTCAAAGCACCGTTTTCGATTCTCCACCAGCCATATTCATTCTGCGCAACGCCTGTATAACCGAAATCGACCTGGCCATTTCTGACATACCACCAGCCATATTCACTGTCTACGACACTGTTGCAGCCAAAATCAATCGTTCCGTTGACGATTCTCCACCAGCCATATTCATTCTGCGCCAGACCGGTATAAGTAAAATCAATGCTGCCGTTGCGGATGAACCACCAGCCATACTCACTGTTTACCACACCGTTATAAGCAAAATTCACCATGCCGTTTTCGATTCTCCACCAGCCGCCGGCATTCTGTGCGACTCCGGTATAGGAGAAATCTACCTTACCATTCCGGATACACCACCAGCCACCGGCATTCTGTGCGACCGTATTTCCCATATCCACACGGCCATTTACCACATTCCACCAGCCATATTCACCATTGACAATACCTTCATCCACACTATTGACAGAAAAATCAATCACACCGTTTCGAATCTCCCACCAGCTTCCGCCGTAAGAAACAAAACCACAGTAAGAATCATCTGCGACACCCTCTTCATTAATGTATACCCAGGTGCCATCCTCCTGCATAACAACCGTTTCTTCCTTCTGTACAACACCGTCATTCATATAGTAGCGTACGCCATCTACCTCCACAAGACCGGTATCATGCCGGCGCGTTCCGTCTACATAGTAGACATCCTCGCCATTTTCAGTATAAATACCGGTTTTATAAGCCGGATTCTTCACCTCTGACGTCAGTGCCTTGATGCAGGCATTTCCATATGGATATGCATAAAACTTATTATGGTACTGATAAAACGTCTTTTCATTTCCGTTGCTGACATCACAGGACCAGATGACCTGGCCTCCATTCTCGATGGACATCTCCAGCTCACACTCTACCGCATTGGTATCCGTCTGGACTACAACAGAAAATGTCGTTCCCGGCTGCAGCTCCACAGCATTCTCCAGCGGAATGGTATAGATACCGGCATAAGAAGTCTCACCGGTTGTCGTTGCCTTTTCCTGCTTTGTACCGCTGGTCGGATCTTTCGGATCCTTCAGATCTGTATAAACACTGATCGTATAAGATACATTCGCATTGTGCATCATAGATACATTGACTGCTCTCAGCTCTTCTGCTTCCACACCAGCCTTTGCATCCTGAACCGTAAATACATTCGCAAACGTATCAAACTCTGTCGGATATGCGTTCAGACCACCATCCAGCTGATAATTATTGTCATACGCATCCGTCGTATCAAAATCAAACGCCCACGCAGCCTCACCGAGTGAAACCGTCTCGTAAGACATCCAGAAATAATCACAGTAAGATCCCCAGCTGTTTCGGATCAGCCACGCACCATTCTGTGCCGGTTTTGCATATCCAGCAAAATTGTCTCTGGAATAATCATCATCCCAGCCAACGATCATAGCCGCATGTCCGTTGCCGCCGGCTTCGGCATCATAGTAGGTATATTCCCCTTTCTGATTCTTCGCCATCGCCTTATCCAGATGATCATACATCACACCTACCGCACCATGATCCATGATCTGTGCCTTCACACCATCCGTATCTTCCTTCAGGCTCATGCAGTATGCATTTTCCAGATGCGCCACATCACGGCTGTAAGCATAACTGTCTTTCAGTCCTGATTGCTCCACTTTCTCAGCATCCGTATACGGAACATCCGCTTCCTTTACCGCGCCGACCCACTGGCTCATTCTACGGGCTGCCATCTCATAATTACCGCCAAAATTCAGAAAACTGCCTTTCGCCTCTGCACTGTTGTATTCTGCGGTATCCCCTTTTGTGCCGCCCAATGGATCCGTCACAAAATTATAAGTAAAATAAATCAGCTGCAACTCGCTCAGATCAATGTCTTTCTTTGCGATTCCATCACTGATCAGATCAAACTCTGCCAGACCGAGGGAAGAAAATGCCCAGCAGGTACCATATGGATTCTGGTCACGCACTGCCGGATATTCGCGTCTGCATGCATCAATATCTGTCGAATAAGCAGATGGCAGCATCGCATATGCAGCAACGCCTGCTCTGTGTACAGGCACATTCCTATCCAGATCACTTTCTATATATCCCGTGTTTTGTGCCGTTTTCACATTCGTATCATCGGAAACATTTTTCGCCTGTATCTGCATGGTGCTCAGTGGAGACAATGCCAGCACCAAACTTAATAACAGCGCCTCAAATCTTTTTTTTCTCATTTGAACTCCCTCCGTTATCTGTAAAACCATTAATTATTATATTCTTTATCATTCTCATTGTATCAATCTTATCATGGGCAAATCCATGAATCAACATCATCATTGTTTCAAAGCAATGTTATTGTTAATGTTTTACTCCACTTTTCACAAAATTATTCGTAAACAGACATCCTGCCATACACCCCAACCCATTGTGAATCATATCATCCCACTCAAACAGACCACGCATAAAAATCAGCTGACTGAGCTCAATTGTCGCTGACATCAGGATTCCGATCACCAGAGCCTGATACCACTTAATTTTATGATTCGCAATGAGCGGAAGCAGAATCCCTGCCGGCAACAACAAGATAAAATTCAACAGGTTTTCCTTTAACAACTCCCGGTCGTGGTTACAGATTACCTCCCGCCACGACCAGAATGGCAATAATTCATACTGACGGACCGTTCCAATCCTGGTAAATACCGTTGAGCCAAATACAATTCCGAGAAACACCACCAATGCCACGACTGCCAATGCCTGTATGATACGCAGCTTCTTTCTGTATACACACACCGCCATTCCGATGCACACCCCCGTTAATACCAGCCCAAAAGCCAGTATTTCATACCTTGACCATTGCTTATTATACGTTGTCCATATCTGATAAATATCCATCTATACCATAAACTCCTGCACCCTGTTCATTTTTAAACAGTTTCTCCTTTTTTGATTTTTGCTCTTAATATCCAATACGAATTGGGGAACTTTTTCTTAACAAATCACATTGAAATGTTCCCCAATTTATTAAACACAGGAAATACAATCAATGATGACTGCATCATATTGATCTTTGACACCATTGCAGCAGATTTTGTACTGTCTTTTCCTCTTTTCTATCCTCATTATTTCTGTAAACTCATCTTTGCATATGCTGCCAGAGTAAAACCATCCGTAATTTTTCCATCCCGGATCCATTCGCCCAACTGCTCCCAATCCAATGCAATATGTCCTACTATTTCTTCTTCCTGTATCACCTGTGGAGCTTCATTCAACTCTGCCAGAAATACATCTGCCTTTGAACTCATTGCACCACTGTCCGGCACAATTTTTCCGAAACTTTTCCATTTTTCTGCTTGCACACCAAGTTCTTCCCATAATTCTTTTCCCGCATTCTCCTTTGCAGAAATTCCTTCTTCTCCAAAACCTCTTGGGAAACCGTACTGATATTCCCTGAGAGCATGACGATACTGCCGCAGTAAAATATACTTTCCATTATAATATGGAACGATAACAACCGCACCTCTCATAACGCGGTTCATCAGTCTTTCATATGCAAACAGACTTCCATTTTTTGCACGCACAACATCCACAACCATTAAATGGTAATGGCTCTCGTATACAATTCCGATTCTTCTGCCACTTTTTTGTGCAAATGCATACAGTTCCTTCGGGTCAAGTACCAGCGGAAGTTCCTCAGACTGGGCAAAAAGCTCCGTACACGTCCGACTTAATTCCAGATATTTTTCAATCGAATCCATTTCTGTTCCTTTTATTTCCATTCCCTTTCATCCCTATTTCTTACCAACTTCTTGTGAGCAGGTTTTCATTTTTTATTTCAGCCTTTTTCAACTTTCAGGCGTTCCCGACATTTTCTTACGATTTTCAGATCCGCCCACGTTCTTGTCAATTCCTCAATACTGTCTAAAATATCACAACTTGTCCACCAACGGGATATCATACCCGAAATCCACGAACTCAGAATACCAAAAGCTATCACCTGCAAGACCGCCCATCCTATGGTCGCAGCCAATGAAAGCTCCCCTTCTACAGACACAATATCCTGTAGATAGTTCATTCCCAACTCAATTCCTACAAAGATCACCACCCCAATTAGTGCATCTATGATATTTCTTTTTATTCCTTTATGTATACTTTTATCCCACTCTTTCAGCTCTTTCTCCATCCCCACTTCATAACGGCTTCCCGTCTGTAATTTTTCATCTTCAAGAGCCGGTTTCAGTTCCAGCGTTTCCTGCACATTTTTCATCTGCAAAATCCGAATAGCACAACTCCAGTCCGGGAGTTTTCCTTGATAAAGTTCCCACGTTGTACTATCCTTTGCAGGGAAAACATGGCTAGGAGCAATATCCTTCTCCCAGTAATCCTTCAATTTGCTTTTGAACCATTCACGGCAGGATTCTATATCTTCCGGATCATAATGCTTGGAAATTCCATAAATACTGTCTTCCGTTGTAAGATTATAACATAGATCGAGCACCGCTTCTGCATATTCTGCCTTTTCTCCTTTCTCTTTTTCGTGGAGATAAATATGCCAGGCACTCCGATATTCCTGACGATCCTGTGAACTCAAATCTTTCTCAACTCTTTTCAGAATTTCTACTGTATCCTGATCAGTAAGCGGATATGCAATTTCATGAAGATATTCTGTCAGTTTCTTTTGCTTTACCTTTTTAGGTGGATTCAATGAAAATGCATTGACACTCAATGCCAGCAACGTCTTCACATAGCGGATCAAATATTCTATCTTTTCTTCACTATAATTTTCTTCATTATAACCAGATAATTCCCTCAGACACTCCGGGTCACTATAACGCAATGCTGTCAACAACTGTCTCAGCATCACAACATCATCATGTGCAACGGGAACCCCTGAATAAATAAATGCACTCTTTTCAGACTCGGTTTTCTTTGCCTTCTTCAGAAATTCTTCTATCTTTCCCTGAAAATATTGCGACGGAGTACGCAACGCTCCATACTGCGAAATTCGGATCACCCCCATCTGACATAACTCAAAAAATGGTTCAAATGTATTTTCATTTTCAATCGCAGCAAGAAATGCACGAGAATCCGCTAACTGATTCATGGTCAAGATCACCTGGTTCCCATTCAGTATAATTTCCTGGAACATCCGTTCCTGTGCATATTGAATCTCTTCTTTTGAATTTCTTACAGAATCCAGTTCATATAAATAGACACTCTTATTCATTTCAGTTCCACCTTTTGTTTCTCATGCAAATTTAGTTTTTCTTCGATGTATCAATCGGGTTCATGTTTGCAGTTTTGCAAAATACGTTTGTCCTAACGCAATGACCTCTTTTCTTGGATCTCCATGCACAGCCAAAACCATCTAATGCTATGCTTTCTATTCACAGATTCGTTCTTAAAGTATATCACAGGATAATCTCGTAATCTATATTTTTACCTGCTAACTTCTCCTGGCTCTGAATCGCCTTCTGCTTCTGGTGCAGTTGCACTCTCTATTGGAAGTTAACACTGAGACGGCCTTCCACACTACGCGATCCTACCGATTACCATACATCTTCTCATAATAATTCTGGTACTCACCACTAATGATAGTCTCCCACCACTCACGGTTATCCAGATACCACTGAATAGTTTTTTTAATACCATCCTCAAACTTTGTCTCCGGCAGCCAGCCAAGCTCATTATGAATCTTAGTCGGATCAATCGCATAACGCATATCGTGGCCTTTACGATCCGTTACATGTGTAATCAGACTCTCCGGTTTGCCAAGCTCCTTGCAGATAATCTTTACAATGTCGATATTCTTCTTCTCATTGTGTCCACCGACATTATAAACCTCACCAACACGACCGTTATGGATAATCAGATCAATCGCTTTGCAGTGATCCTCCACATACAACCAGTCACGCACATTCAGACCTTCACCATATACCGGCAACGGTTTGTCAGCCAGCGCATTGGCGATCATCAGCGGAATCAGTTTCTCCGGAAAGTGATACGGTCCGTAGTTATTGGAACAACGGCTGATAGAAACCGGTAAACCATAAGTTCTGTGGTATGCAAGTACCAACAGATCTGCTGCTGCCTTGGAAGAAGAATACGGAGAACTTGTATGGATCGGAGTCTCCTCTGTGAAAAACAGATCCGGGCGGTCTAACGGCAGATCACCATACACTTCATCGGTAGAAACCTGATGATAACGCTTGATTCCGTACTTTCTGCAGGCATCCATCAATACAGAAGTTCCTATGATGTTTGTCTCAAGGAAAATTCCCGGATTCTCAATGGAACGATCTACATGACTCTCTGCTGCAAAGTTTACAACCATATCCGGATGTTCTTCTTCGAATAACTGATAAAGCGCATCTCTGTCACAAATATCAGCTTTTACAAAACGGAAATTCGGATTATCCATCACCGGTGCCAGTGTGGACAGATTTCCCGCATAGGTCAATTTATCCAGACAGATGATTCTGTAATCCGGATATTTATTTAGCATATGAAAAACAAAGTTACTTCCGATAAATCCGGCTCCGCCGGTTACTATAATGGTCATTTTATATTCCTCCTGTATCACAACTCCGTTTAGTCTCTCTGGAACAGATCTCTTGTATAAACTTTGCTGCCAAGATTGGCTACAAAATCAATTTCTAACTGATCCTCTTTACTAATATTCCTTGCCATTTATCCTCTTCCTTTCAGAACTTCGCTGATGCAGTTTGCTTTGTATGTGACATGTGCTGCATCGATATCAAATGCGTCTAATATTACTTTCTGTGTATTTGTAACTGCATGATCTAAGCGATATACTTTATCTAATTGTCTGTTCATTTCTATTTTTTCCAATTCCCTGATTGCCGCCGGAACAGTAAGGTAATTCGGCTTCTTTACCAGCTCTTTCGCTTTATTTTTCAAAGCCTGATAAATCTTACAACGTATGATTAGCGCAATAAATCCGATAAATATCTTAGTAGACGCAGATTCTTCAGAAGCTACCCGCAGACAGTTGTTACCAAGATACGATTTATCTGCACGAAATACTTTTTCTGATGCATCTCTGTTCTTATACAGACCAATCGCTTCTTTTGCTTCCATCTTCTCAGATGAGATAATAGCAAAGTATCCACACAAATCCAACTCTTCCCTGATTACCAAAAGGTTAGGTTCTCCATATACAAAATGTCCGGTTTCCTTGTTATAATGCATATGGAAGTATTTATGAAACATCGGTCCGAATTCATGCTCAGTGTCCTGAAATCTTGCAAGATAGTTCTGCATCTCCCGGATATTTTCTTCAAGTCGTGACCGTTCTCCAGCTGCTTTAGCTGCATTGTAGTAAACATGAACATATCTTTTCTTTGTGTCAGCTGCATATACAAATGTTTGGACTGTTTTTCCATACACTCCGAATTCTGATATCTGATGCCCCCAATCGCTTTCAAAACTTCCTTTGTGTTTACGAATCAGGTCACGGATGAATTCCTTACATCCTTTCACCATAATGATGAAACTGAATCCATTATTGTCCATGTATCTCAGATTTTCTTTGCTAAAATATCCTCGATCAAGAATAAATCCAATGTTTCGATAGCCATATCCCTTAACTTTTTCAATCATAAACTGCACCTGAGAAACATCATTAATACTTCCTGGATACTTCTCATACATCAATGGTTCACTATTATTCAGATCATATCCTGCGGCATAGTTAAAGATTGGGAGACCAGCATCCACCTTAGCAGCCCCGTACTCGACCATACTGATATTTCCGGCTTCGCAGTTCTTATTCGTAGAATCATAAGAGACATAAATCCGTTCTCTATGATTTCTTTCTTCATTCCATTTGTCCAGAAATCCTTGCCTTTGATTCTCATTAATACTTCTGAAGAATTCCGAAAGAGTGGAATCACTATAAATTTTCATGTCTTCTGTAAACAACGGATGGTTAAACGCATAGTCCGGATAATACTGTGCTGCATTACTCTCCGTAATGATTGAATATGCTGCAAAATCAAGAATCATACCAGCTGCTTTAGCTCCAAAAACGTCCTCAAGTTTCTGGTTCAATCCAGTATTCTTAACCACCTGATTAATTACCATATATGTACCTGCTTTCAGACAGCTGCTCCTTTCAGAATCCGCTAAAGACTCCGGCACATCCACTTCAGGAAAGTATTTTCTGAAGTTCTCATTCGGTCTCATCTTCGTTTCATCATCATCTGAAATCTTTCCGATTGTCACCCTTTTGACGGTTGTATATTGTTTCGAAGGATCGTAAATTCGATCACATTCATAATAAACATAGCGGGCTTTTCCCTTGTTACGAAATGTAATTTTTCCTTTGATTTTCGGTATATCCACCACGTAATTTAAGTACATAATTTCTTCCTTTTTATAGTTGTATTTGCGACTAAATATAGTGTGTAAAAAAACCTGCACTTTTGCAATAAAAAATGCAGGTTTTTCCTTATTTTTTCAGTATTTTCATGGCATTCTCAATCCGTATGATTCACTTGAGTTGCACTTTATTATGGAAGTTCACATTTCATGGACGAAGTCCCTTGACGATAGCCTGAAACTCCTGCTCTGTATCCACAAAGTGGTAAGGTGCGTACTCGCCATACGCAGTTGGCCTGCTGATTGTTACAAGCTGTATTCCCTTATACCCAACGGCCTTATTCAATTCCCTCTTTAATTCTACCAGATGCTTTCCATGAGTTGTTTTCAGAGCAAAACAGCCATGTGCATCACGATCTTTCGCTACTAGATAACACATTATTCAGCATCTCCTTAAATTCATGTTCATTCCGAATCAAGCCACTCTCATACTTTTCGCGCATGATTTTTCCTGTCTCTATCGGATAATTTTTCTTATATTTCCACTCAAACCTTCGAATGATACCGATTTCTCGACTCTGAAACAGATATAGCATTGGGGAACAAATTTTGTCATAGACGATAGAATTTTCTCCCCAATATAGATTCGTATTTGATTTACATTGTTTTCCAACAGCGTTCCTTCATAAAGGCGGCGATAAGTCCTGCATCCACCTTTGCTGCTCCGAATTCCACTATATCTATATCTCCGGCCTGACAGTTCTTATTTGTTGAATCATGCGATATATAAATACGTTCGCGTTTGCATCTGTCCGCCTTCCACTGATCCAGAAAATCCTGCCTCTGGTCTTCTTTTATTGACCTCAGAAAATCTGAAATAAACGAATCACTGTAACATTTCATATCCGGAGTAAAAAGCGGGTGATTATAAGCATAATCAGGATAATACTGCGCAGCATTCCCTTCTGTAATAATGGAATGGGCTGCCAGATCAAGCATGATCCCGGCTGCTTTTGCCCCAAATGAATCCTGCAGTTTTATATCCAGTTCAAGATCTTTTGCAGCTTTATTGATGATCATATATGCTCCTGTCTTCAAACAGCTGCTCCTGCATGAAACTGTTTTTTCCTCGGGCTGCTCAACCTCCGGAAAATATTTCCTGAAATTTTCATTAGGTCTCATTTTATTTTCATCTTCCGGCAAAACCTTACCGATAGTAACCCTTTTTACATTTGTATACTGTTTGGATGGATCGTACTCACGGCTGTACTCATAATAAACATAGCGAGCCTGACCTTTGGTTCGAAATGTGATTTTTCCTTTTACATCAGGTATATCAACAACATAATCCAGATACATGAACATCCCTCTTCTTTGTAGTTGTTTTTACGACTAAATATAGTGTAACAATAAAACCTGCATTTCTGCAATAAAAAAATGCAGGTTTTTCCTTATTTTTTCAGTATTTTCAGGGTATTCTCAATCCGTATGATTCACTTGAGTTGCACTTTATTATGGAAGTTCACATACAATAATATATCTAACATATTTCATAGCGTCTTTAACAAAAGTATTTCCAATGCTTTTATTTGATTATACTTATAATATATTATCTTTCACTCAAATTGTCCTTTTCTCATCCCCTGTAAATAATATTGTCACAGTGATATTTCGCTCTCACACTGTCTGTAAAGCCAACCGGGATCGTAGACTTGATAACTATTATCGCATCCGGATTATACTGAATCCTTGTCATATAATTTCTTTAACGCATCCTTTCTCATCATAATAATTCAGGTTCGTCCCTGGAAAAGCCTCTATGAGTGCTAGTCGTATTTCCGGTTCATTACAAAACACCTCCATCCATATCGAAAAAAATCCATCTCCCAAGGCCGTCATAATAATCTGCTTTTTCATATCATTCTGATATTCTTTTGACAGGTCTTTCATATGATTCCAGTTTTCCAGCGAGTTTAATGCTTTTTGATAAGCTATATTTCTTTGTCCAAATCGTCTATCTCTATCTTTTCCCGTAGGAAAATTGCCTAAACCTACAAGTTTATATGTATTACGTGCTCTTTTCAGGTAATCCCCTGTTGAATCCAGTTTTATCAATAACTCTTCATTCACCTTTGGGATACCATTAATGTACGAATATGCGATAGCAGTATTATCTTCATCCGGCCACAAATAGTTTTTTTTATTTTTCGGCATTGTCTGTGCCTTTTTTCGTGTATTACAATATTTACATCCCAGGTTAAGATTATTCCAGTCTGTTAAATCTCCACCTTTGGATTTTGAAACCACATGTTCTACCTCAGGAACATGTGGTATAGAAAATTCACAATAAGAACAATACATTCCTATCCGTCTCTCTAAATATGGCAATGCGTCCTTATATTCATTTATTTTTTTATATGGAGACTCCCCCTTATTTATTGGTCTCATTCTTTTTCACTTTCCATTTCTGTTCCAGATACTGCTGATGTACCCACGCCATATAAGCAGGATTTTCGCTGTATTCAGCCTCCAGTTCCGCCAGTCTTTTTCCCAGTCTGTCTATGTCTTCCTGCGATTTTGCCTGTGTAAGTGCTTCAAAATACAGCTTTGAAGCTTCATATATTTTTCTCTTTTTTTCACTATATTGCGGTAACACAACCCCCATAATATCCTCCGAAATATCTTCAATACTCTCTCCTGAATATTCAGATTCCAGAGGCTGGTCTAATGTGATCAGCTCGCCCTCTTCAAGTGATTGAATAATAAAAGGCGAATGTGTTGCACAGATAAACTGAATTTTAGGAAACAGTTGTTTTAAAATCCCAATAATTCTTTTCTGCCAAGTTGGATGCAAACTTAAATCAATTTCATCAATAAGAACAATACCCGGTGTTTCCTGTAAGGCTTTCTCCTTCAAATATGGATTTAATATACACATTCTTGCTGCAATATCCAAGATTATCTTGATAACGTTTCTATAACCGTCACTCAACATCTGAAATGGAAGAACGGTTCCTTCAGACGTTTTAAGTGCAATAATATCATCCTCATATTTTGTAGAAAATATAATTTTTTCACCTGATTTTAACTCATCTCTAAACGCCTCATTAACCGCCCACAAAATGACCTCATAAGCCGGAAAAATTTTTCCATCATTTTCTTCAACTGCAACAGCTTTAAGCGTATCTATATATCGAAACGCAATATCCAATCCATGCTGCGCATCAAGGCAGTGGCTATATGCGTCTGTTCTGCTCAATACGCCTGTCTTTACTGTTCTTTTATTTCCATCTTTCCAAAGTCGTGCTGAACTAAGGTATAATACCAATGGCAGAATAACCTCTTCATCAGAGTGATCTGCATTTGCGATTTTGCCTTCCCATTCAATTACAGTCTGCTGCATTGGATTTTTTCCACCAAACTTAGTTCTGCCATCCTGTTTCAAAAGAACACGCTGAAAACCAATAGACTCATAATCAATATTCCATGCAGCCTTACAACTAACCTTGCAAGGATACTGTGGGATTGCACCAGCAGTAAGAATTCTGCTATCATCTGAAATCTGAGTCTTTCGTCTTGCATCAGTTGATTTGATATTAAACACAAACCTGGAAGGTACATATCTCTTAAACGCTGCAAGATATGCCCCCAGCACGACATTAGCCGCTTCCAATACTGTTGTTTTACCAGAGCCATTCTTTCCTGCAAAAACATTCATTCTTGAATTTAACACAAATTTCTTATCTTCAAACTGCCTGTAATTAAAAAGTTCTATTTCCTGGATATTAAATTCACACATACAATATGCCGCCTTCCTGAACATTAGTGAATCTGAAAATCTCACTAAATCCACTAATAAAAATCCGCTATACATTGTCTTTAGTATAACGGATTATTATAAAAAAAACAATTTAAAGTTTCATTATTGGCAAAGACTGCTTTCTATATATACACTTTTCTTGAAGTTTATAATCATCAATGATCTTTTTAATTACAAGAAATGCTCCGACACGAATGCAGGAACTCCTCACTTGATAATATAATAACTCCGATTGAGTATGATAGTTTCTGGGAAGTTAGCATTTTTTGATTTTTGCTCTTATCTTGATATTTTCATTGTTTGTTTTAGTTATGCTCCACCGCTCCTTGGATTCCAAGCCGAGTTTTCTCATAATTTCTGATCGCTTCATTTTGAAAAATAGAAAAATCAGCCATAATATTTCCACTTGGATCAAATACATCTACACGATTCGAATCAGTGTCTGTCTGATAAAAAATGCAGCCTTTAAATTTGCCTTCCGTTGCAATAAAATCCGGGTTTTTATCTACCAAAGAATCTATTTCCACAACCATGGCCTCTAGCTTTTTTTGTATTGCATCAAAGAATATTTTATAGATATCAGCAACCGTATAAATATAATTACGCAGCATATTATAATGATCAATATGCCGTATATCCATTCCCTGTTCTTCCATTTCATTTTTCAACAAGGTGAATGTTTTTAATAAATCGGCACTATCTTCTTCATCTGCAGTACGCAACACCGTGCACATCTCTAAAAGATTATAAAAGCTGTCTCCATTTTCAAACTCAACCGCCCAATGTCCATGATCCATGTATATTGCAGCAAGCACCATAAATTCGAATCCAAGATTGTCTCCCATAGAATCCGCTAAAAAGTCTGTTTCGTTCTGCAAACCTAACTTTTGTACAAACGCACCGGCTTTCCTTACTAGCAACATTCCCTCATGCAAGATGTTTTTTGTCATTTTGTTTACAGTAACCTTATCTATGACAGCTCCACTATATTTTTTCACAAGATGGTTGTCTTCATCTAAATCATAATGAATCCATTCTCCAAGTGCTTCCTGATATATCTGATATTGTCTATATATTTCCTGCACCTTATGGCTTACATTTATATAATCAGATATTATATCCGCACACTCACCCGTAACAATTGGAGTTTCTTCTAAATTGAGTTCATCTTTAAGATCAGAAACAGGCATCACATCCATAAGTTTTTTATCTTTTGAAATATCCGTATCTACCATAAACTCAACTCGCACAGAGACACCACCATTTTTCTTATCAGACTCCCATCCATGCTCCTTTCGATTCCAAACAAACTCTCCCGGCATAATATACTCCGCAACAGGTTTGAAGGTGTATCCAAACAAATTCAAACTCATGAGATCTGATCCATCTCCATACCAAACCTCCTCATCCAATGTAAAATGTTTAAAAAGTCCTCGCGACTTCATATTTACAACAGGAAGTCTACGTGCCGGAAGTCCCTCGATAGCATCACTCAAAATCTCAATCGTAACATAGACACTCTCATCTGCTTTTTTCGGAAGATAAAACTTAACACCATAATAATTTTCTATTTTGACGATTCGTTCCATCTGTTCTTTCCATACAGCAGTTTCTTCACGTATCCTGTCAAAACTGCTTCCTGCACCCGGTATAGACATTCTTAATATTCTTTCCTTATCTGCTGCTTCAAACTTAATGATTATTGTTGACGCATTCACAATCTCAGAAATCATATTAAACCAATATAACCTATCAGCAACATTAGAGTATACACTCAGTTCATAGCCAAAAAATAAATTTCCAATTTCAAACTGCTGTATTTCAAGAAACTTAAATTCAAAGCCACCGTTGCGTATTTCATAATATTTTGTACCATAGATATTGTATTCCAAAACCTCTACCTGTGCAGTAGGTGCAATTCTATTATCCACATACAAATACCCACTGCTGATCTCACATGGCATCTGATGAATATCCGCTGCAGCCGACAGTTCTCCGCAAAATGTATCCATTTCCATCTTATCAGGTACTGCAGATAACTCTGCTTCCATCCGAACCGGGCTTTCTGCATTCCGGTGCGATGCACTGACAATCTGGTCAATCATTGTCTTTGTATTTTGTAATTCATAGGCATAATAATCTTCCTTATGAACCCCAACATTCTGCATTTTAAACCAGCCATTATCTGAATCCCATTCATGCACTTCAACAATGCCATTGTATGATGCCGGGTCATACGTTCCAATCATAATTGTACTCCTCGTATACTCCCCTTCGTGCATCAAATTTCCACTTTGAAATTCATAAAAGTAGTCCCATTGTTTTCTCATTAAGACTGTATGCTCATGACCGGCAAGCCACAGTTGAACATGAAAATCTTTCAACAACTGGACAATTTGCATCTGTTCACTTCTCTCTAAAAAATCAAAAGAATAGTGTGTCAATATAATAGATGGTTTATCTTGATTCAATTCTTCAAGCAGATCCATGATATATTCTGTACCGATAAACAGATTATCATTTCTCTGTTTTGTATAAGTAAGAGCTGTATCTATGCATATTACGTTAAAGTCCTTTGTTTCTGTTACAAAATGTGGCTTTTCATCATCGTCATAGCTGGCTGCCTGTTCTTGATTTTCATGATAAATTATATGCATCATCTTCCGAAATTCTGTATGTCCACAATGTACCGCTGCCATTTTATCTGAGGCTAAAGCACCGTCCTTCGGAGAATACTCCTTGATACTTTCTAAAATAGCCTCCGCACGGCCCTCCGCATCTCGTTCAATATCATGATTCCCCGGTACAATAAACAACCGATCCACGGTAAGATTTGTTACATTTAAAAGTTTGTTGATATAATCAACAGTATCTGCCGCAAACTCTCCCATCGGAGCATACCGAAGATCTCCGGTAATAAAAATATAATCAATCTGTGTTCCTAACTCTTTTATATAGTCTAATAGCCTGTTACGCATACGCCGACTATCTACATCTCTTTTATTCAAATGTATATCTGATAAATGTAGCCAATGTACTTTATCCACTTTTGTCTCCCCTTATATTTTATTTCATTCTTCACTTGCTTTTTGAAAATGTTATTTTTTATAACATTCATGTTCTATTTTTTATATTAAAAATATTTCGAATATCTTTTTTATTCCTTTTTCTTGACATTTTTACACTACATATTATAATATAAATAAATTTTGTATTCAATAGTATATGTTATGTTTAATAACATTTTAAGGAGAGTAATTATGAAGAAACTATCACAGTCGCTCATGGCACAAACCATTATTGCCAAGAGAAAAGAAAAGAAAATGACTCAACAACAACTTTCAGATGCGACCGGCATCAATCGTGCTGTTATCAGCCGCATGGAATCCTTAGACTTCATGCCTTCTATCCCGCAGTTAGAGGTACTTGGAGAAGTCTTAGGCTTTGAACTGACTGAACTGTTTGTAAACGGTACTGCCGAGGAGAAAAAGCAGCATGAAGCGATGAACATCGCTGTTGCCGGTACCGGCTACGTTGGTCTGTCCATTGCCACCCTTCTTGCACAGCACAACCATGTGATTGCAGTGGATATTGTTCCGGAAAAGGTCGAACTCATCAACAATAAGAAATCTCCGATTCAGGATGATTATATTGAGATGTATCTCGCTGAAAAGGATCTGGATCTGACCGCCACACTTGACGGTGAAACTGCTTATAAGAATGCTGATTATGTTGTTATCGCTGCTCCGACCAACTACGACAGCAAGAAGAATTACTTCGACACCTCTGCAGTAGAGGCTGTTATCGAGCTTGTATTGAAGGTGAACCCGGATGCCATCATGGTCATCAAGTCCACGATCCCGGTTGGCTACACAGAAAGTGTCAGAAAGAAGTACAATACAAAGAACATCATCTTCAGCCCGGAATTCCTGCGTGAATCCAAGGCTCTGTATGATAATCTATATCCGTCCCGTATCATCGTTTCCACAGATGAATCCGATGAAAGACTGGTTAAAGCCTCTCACACCTTTGCAGAACTCCTTCAGCAGGGAGCAATCAAAGAAGGCATTGATACTCTGTTCATGGGATTCACAGAGGCAGAGGCCGTTAAGCTATTTGCAAACACTTACCTTGCTCTTCGTGTTTCTTACTTCAACGAGCTGGATACCTACGCAGAGATGAAGGGACTGAACACTCAGGCTATCATCAATGGTGTCTGCCTTGATCCACGAATTGGAACACATTATAATAACCCATCCTTCGGATATGGCGGTTACTGCCTGCCAAAAGATACAAAGCAGCTTCTGGCTAACTATAATGATGTACCTCAGAACATGATGAGTGCTATCGTAGAGAGTAACAGAACACGTAAGGATTTCATTGCGGATCGTGTACTGGAAATTGCCGGTGCATATGAAGCAAACAGTTCATGGGATGCTGCAAAGGAAAAAGAAGTTGTTGTCGGTGTATATCGTCTGACCATGAAATCTAACTCCGATAACTTCCGTCAGTCCTCTATTCAAGGCGTTATGAAACGTATTAAGGCAAAAGGAGCAACTGTTGTGATCTATGAGCCGACATTAGAAAATGGGACTACATTCTTTGGAAGCAAGGTAATCAATGATCTTGATGAGTTTAAGAAGGTCAGCCAGAGCATCATCGCGAACCGTTATGATAGCTGCCTTGATGATGTAAGAGAAAAAGTATATACAAGAGATCTGTTCCAGAGAGACTAAATCTCACTCAAATCAATTTAGGGAAAACAATGTAATCATCCATATTGGGTTGCCTTGTTTTCTCTTTTTTCCATTTTTACTATGTTTTGTAATAGTTTTTGGATTATTTTCCAATAATTATTGGTAAGTGCCTCAAAACATGGCCTCTGCCGGGAAATCATAGAAATGTGACTCCTGGCAGAGGCTTTGCTGTATCCGTTCTATTACAGATAGAATTCTTTGTACCACTCTGCAAATCGTCTCAGACCTTCACGAAGGCTGGTGCTCGGCTTGAAACCGAAATCACGCTCTAAAGCAGATGTGTCTGCATAAGTGACCGGAACGTCTCCAGGCTGCATCGGAACAAGCTTCTTGTGAGCTTCAAAGTCATAGTCCTCCGGCAGTACACCTGCACGGATCAGCTCCTGCTGCAGAATGTCCACGAAATCCAGCAGATTCTCCGGGCTGTTGTTACCGATGTTATACACACGGTACGGTGGAATCGGAAGCCCGTCCTCTCCTTTTACCTTCTCCGGAGCACACTGCATGACTCTCTTTACACCTTCGACAATGTCATCTACATATGTAAAATCTCGCTTGCAGTTGCCATAATTGAAAATCTGAATCGTGTCTCCTGCAAGCAGTTTGTTTGTGAATCCAAAGTATGCCATATCTGGTCTGCCGGCCGGTCCGTAAACCGTAAAGAAACGAAGTCCGGTAGATGGAATATTGTAGAGTTTGGAATATGCGTGAGCCATCAGCTCATTGGATTTCTTTGTAGCTGCATACAGAGATACCGGATTGTCCACCTTATCGTCTGTGGAATACGGAACCTTCTTGTTGGAACCATACACGGATGAAGAAGAAGCGTACACCAGATGTTCTACTCCTGTCTCACCGTTGTCATAGGAATGGCGGCAGGCCTCGAGAATGTTGTAGAAACCAATCAGGTTAGATTCTACATAGACATCTGGATTCGTGATGGAATAACGAACGCCCGCCTGTGCTGCTAAGTTTACTACTACTGCCGGCTTGTGAGTAGCAAAGATGTCATCGATCAAAGCGCGGTCTGCAATGGAGCCCTTTATAAAGGTCCAATTAGAGTCAGAATCTTTCACAGCGGATTCAATCTGTTGCAAACGGTATTCTTTGATTGACACATCGTAGTAGTCATTCACATTGTCGATACCAATAATGGTACATGGGCTCTGTGTGCGGATTAGTTCAAGAACTAAGTTTGAACCGATGAAACCGGCAGCACCGGTTACCAGAATGATTTTGTTTTTTAATGGGGTATTGATTTCTAACATTTGTGTTTGCTCCTTTTAAATACATGTTTAATTTTCTGTCACTAGTAGATTTCCAATTTTTCCTTCTTCTTTGTGTACTGAAATATAAAGAACAATGTTTACGATTTTCCTTCTATCATGTAGGTACTGTAATAGTTCATCTTTATTGAACTCAATAGGAATATTATTCGTCACTTCATATAAATATGATTGAGTCCTCGAATCAAATATAATATCATTTCTTTCCTCGCTTAATGTTCCCGAATGAGTTCCTATTCTAATATCATCTATAAATATATGAAGCATATTTTCTCGTATTAACAATGATCTGTCAGTATAACCTTCTAAAACACTTTTTTTAGACGAGATAATATCATTTAATTGTTCTCTATTCGCATAATCCGATGAACGTATAGAAAATTTTGAACCAATTATCGTATCATTCCCATCTGCCTTCAAAAATGTAAAAAATGACTCATCATCTGGAAAAGAATTTCTTTTTACATGATTAACTGCATTACTCTTACTCAACAAATCACACAACGTATAAATTAAATTTTGTGCTATTACATCATATTGTCCATTTATTATATTTTCGAGAGACATGTTTGAAAAACCATTTATGCCCAAAATCGGAACTCTTATTAAACTTACTTTTCGAGCTTCATCAGAGATAATCGGTTTAAACTTTTCATTTAAATAGTCCTGAATTCTGTGAGCTAAATCAGCATGAGCAAAATCTGTATTTTTGTCTAGTAAATAATCATTTTTTGCTTTCGCTATTTGTGCTTTTTTAATTTCTTCTTTAAGAATTCCTTGAAATTCATTCAACATTATTTCCGGTTTTTTATCACATCCTATTATTTTTAGAAAAGAGGAAAATCTTTCCACAATCTGTTCATCCTGAAAATACCGCATATATAGAGAAATTGCATTTTCTTCGGATATGATATTGTGGAGAATTCTATTATGGTAATATCTGTTCGATAAATACATACTCAAAAAAATCACAAAATCACTTGTTGCATCAGGCATAACTAGCATTTTCGCATCATCATTGCGAGGATAAAGCTCAAAAGTTCTTAACTCATTCCAGATTTCAGATACTAGGAGCTCATTAAAAACAGTCTCTGGGTATCTACTCTCATATCTTTCTACCCATTCTGCACCATAGGCAAAATAATTATTGGTTTCTTCCAACAGACTATTTGCCACATGTCTCAATTCTTCTGAAATGCAATTTAAGCCTTCATAAAAAGCCAAGTAGTACAAGTAACATTGTATTTTTAAATACAACTTAATTTCTTCCTTATACCTTGTATAGTTAATATGATTAACTGCCCTAGAGAAATACGAGTCCTTTAAAATATCAACTTTTCCTATTCTTATAATCATAATTGCATAATGAAGTTTGATTTTACACGATTCCATAATCGCATTTTCGATATATTTATCTGGCCATACAGTTATTCTAATATCAAGATGTTCTATTATTTCTCCCCAATACCGACCATCAAATGATGCTGTGCCTTTTAATTTTCTTCCTAATGCTAAAAGAAAATCCGATAAACATCTCAGTTCATAATTATTCTTAGGATCATATCCCAACCAAATATTGCATAAAACAACACTTTCCATAAAACTTGCCAAAGAGATGTTCTTTTCAATTTTCGGTACACTTAAGTCATCAATTGATTCAAGCAATTCATTATAAGACTCCGCAAGTATATGCGTCCCCTGACTTATCTGCAAAACTTCTTCTTTATGATTTACTATTACGCTCCAAACCTGTGTATAAAAGTTTTCCAAAAAACATAATGATTTTTCTTTCACAGAAATATCGCTAGATTTACAAAAGCATTTTAATAATTCACTTACTTCTTTTTCAATAAATAGTTGTGTTTCTGAGCTTAAAAGCAGTTTTTCTAAGAAACTATTAAATAAGCTCTGGTATTTTTCATATTCTAGTGAATTCTGATTTCCTAAATCATTCTGCCACCCTTTACACAGTTGCTTGAAAGCTTCTTTCGTTTGAGTATTGCTGACTTCTTCGATTGTAAACGACCTATAATATGATTCAATTTCTAAATCTGTGGAAATACTAGATTGTCCCATAAAGGCAGAATATATTTCTTTTACCGAAATATAAATCAGCATACAAGCAACTATAAATACTGCAATTACAATATTATATAATCTAAACATGTGAAAAAAAACATTAATAATCAGCAGTGCAATCAATTCGTATACTAGTTTTTTTTGAGAAAAAACATATGGTCGAATATTAAATAAGAAGTAATTATAGTTCATTCCCAGATATGAATCATCCGATTTACCTGATACTAACGCTAATAATGCAATTGATAAAGTTTGTACTGTTGCTTGAATTTGAATAACAACTAAAGACACTGACTCATAATTCAGTACAAATAAAAAGGCATAACCACTTTTTGCAATCACCTCATCAATAATTGAAACAATAATAATTCCTAAAATTATGAATACAAATATTTTCTCTTCCCTCTTTACTTTTCTCCGTATCTCTTTCCAATCCACAGTAGAATCCTCCAACATTTCTGTGATTCTTTTTAATTATTTGTAAACGCAAAATAGCAAATATCTGTTCAAAATTATCCAATGTGAGATAATAGACTCATCACTACAAAGTCCAAATAGTTTAGTACTCAACTTTTTAGACTTTATCACAGGGGGGGAGTCATGAAATCTCACACAAGTTTAGTTGCACAGCAAACCCTGAATATTCTGGCACCGGAATATACATGGGCATTAATCTGACTCGGCTCTCCATGCGTTGCCCAACGTGTATGTCCAATTCCAC
>OIZU01000740.1_pt1 | contig 22822 bp, 20 predicted proteins | sample 1588661 | NCBI WGS metagenome assembly OIZU01 (sample SAMN03283257) | human gut metagenome | biome: human-associated habitat; material: feces | host: Homo sapiens | place: USA | collected 2013 | reverse complement strand
AAATTGCCATGATTGAGCATGATTCTTATTATAAGGATCAGTCACATTTGACTTTTGAAGAGCGTGTATCAACTAACTACGACCATCCCTTTGCCTTCGATACAGATCTTATGATTGAACACATCAATGAGCTGATTGCTGGGCGTCCAGTGGATATTCCGATTTATGACTACACCCAACACACTCGTAGTGAAAAGACTTATCGTCAGGAACCACAGGACGTCTTCATTGTTGAAGGAATTTTGGTACTTGAGGATAAACGCTTGCGTGATTTGATGGATATCAAGCTTTTTGTAGATACTGATGATGACATTCGTATTATCCGTCGTATCAAGCGTGACATGGAAGAGCGTGGCCGTAGCTTGGATAGTATTATTGAGCAATATATCAGTGTGGTTAAACCTATGTACCACCAGTTTATCGAACCTACGAAACGCTACGCAGATGTGGTGATTCCTGAAGGTGTCACAAATACTGTTGCTATCGATTTGATTAATACTAAGGTAGCAAGCATTTTGAAAGAAAGTCAGAAAGCCTAAGCAGGAGCTTGGCTTTTTTGGTATAATTGAAGCGTTATGATTATTTTACAAGGAAACAAGATTGAGCGCTCTTTCTCAGGAGATGTGCTCTTTGATAATATTAATATTCAGGTAGATGAACGTGATCGTATTGCCTTGGTTGGCCGTAACGGTGCTGGAAAATCAACCTTATTGAAAATCTTGGTTGGAGAGGAAGCGCCGACGAGTGGTGAAATCAATACAAAACGTGATTTGAATTTGTCTTACTTGGCTCAGGATAGTCGCTTTGAGTCTAGCAATACCATCTATGCGGAAATGTTAAATGTTTTTGCAGGTCTTCGTGCAGACGAAAAACGCCTTCGTGACATGGAAATGAAGATGGCTGAGTTAACTGGGTCAGACTTGGACAAGTTAATGACTGACTACGATCGCCTTTCTGAGGATTTCAGACAGCGAGGTGGTTTTACCTATGAATCTGATATCAGAGCCATTCTCAATGGTTTTAAGTTTGATGAAAGCATGTGGGAGATGCCTATTTCAGATCTTTCTGGAGGGCAAAACACGCGCTTAGCTTTGGCGAAAATGCTGCTTGAGAAGCCTGAACTCTTGGTACTGGATGAACCGACTAACCACTTGGATATCGAAACTATTGCCTGGTTGGAGAATTACCTGGTCAATTATCAGGGAGCTCTAATCATTGTCAGTCACGACCGTTATTTTTTGGATAAGGTGGCGACAGTAACCCTGGATTTGACCAAACATAGTTTAGATCGTTATGTCGGAAACTATTCAAAATTCATGGACCTTAAGGCTGAAAAGTTGGCCACTGAAGCAAAGAACTTCGAAAAACAACAAAAGGAAATTGCTAAGTTGGAGGACTTTGTTAATCGTAATATTGTCCGTGCTTCTACAACTAAGCGTGCTCAAGCCCGTCGCAAACAGCTAGAGAAAATGGAACGTCTGGATAAGCCAACAGAAGGCCAGAAGTCAGCTAATATGACTTTTCATGCGGATAAGGTCTCTGGGAATGTGGTCTTGACAGTTAAGGATGCTGCTATTGGTTATGACGATGAGATTCTATCGGAGCCTATTTCCCTGGATGTTAAGAAAATGGATGCAATCGCCATTGTGGGTCCAAATGGTATCGGGAAAACAACCTTTATCAAGTCGGTAGTGGGTAAATTGCCTTTTATCAAGGGAACGTCAACCTATGGTGCTAATGTTGAAGTGGGTTACTATGACCAAACACAATCTGCCTTGACACCGTCGAACACTGTTCTTGATGAGTTGTGGAATGATTTTGCGACAACTCCTGAAGTTGAGATTCGTAACCGTCTTGGAGCCTTTCTCTTCTCAGGTGATGATGTCAAAAAGTCTGTTTCAATGCTTTCTGGTGGTGAGAAAGCTCGCCTGCTCCTAGCTAAATTATCAATGGAAAACAACAACTTTCTCATCCTAGATGAGCCGACCAACCACCTGGACATTGACAGCAAGGAAGTCTTGGAAAATGCCCTCATTGACTTTGATGGAACGCTTCTCTTTGTCAGTCATGACCGTTACTTTATCAACCGTGTGGCAACCAAAGTGATGGAAATTTCTGAGGATGGGGCAACCATTTATCTTGGAGATTATGATTACTACCTTGAAAAGAAGGCGGAGCTTGAAGAGTTAGCACGTCTTGAAGCAGAGGAAAATCAAGTAACAGAGGAAGTCCAAGTAGCTTCAGCGGGTGCTAGTGATTATCAAGCTCAAAAAGCCAATCAAAAAGAGATGCGTAAATTAAGCCGACGCATTGAGCAAATTGAAAATGAGCTAGAGACGATTGAAGAACGATTGGAGGAAATCTCTGCTGCCATGCTTGAAACAAATGACGTGGCAGAATTGTCTGACTTACAGAAAGAGCTGGATGACTTATCAGTCAATCAAGAAGCTCTGATGGAAGAGTGGGGTGACCTATCAGAACAATTGGAAAGTTAAGGAATGATGAGAACCTTTTCATGTTTTGAGTTGTGAAAGGCTTACATTGTTGGTATAATAGTCTTAGTATATAAAAGGAGACTAACTTTATGAACAAAGTAAAGAAAAAAGTGTATCGTAACACAACATCTTTCAACATGATGGCATGGGGATCATTTGGCTTCTTCGTAATCTTGATGTTGGTAGGCCTCTATACCCTTAAAGAGCCTTTGATGGTTAAGGGTTACTATCTCATGGGATGTGTTGGTTTGATTTCATCTTCATTTACAGTATCTAAGGTTGTCCGTGATAACCAAGAAGATGAAGAAAACTATAATAAGCTCATCGCTCAACAAACTTTCGAACAATAAGAGGAGAAGCCTGAAAAGGCTTTTTCTTTTTGCAGAAAATGCACAAATATTCTGACTCTTCCCTAGTGGAAGTGTTATAATGGAGTGAAGGGGGTTAGATGGTTTTGGAATGTGATAAGTCCAACTCATCAGCCCTAATGCCTTATAAGACTAATTATCGTATAAGAGTGCGTTAGTGAAAAGGTAGGTAATATTATGGAATTCAAAGTGAAAGATGGTCAAATCATCTATTATCGTGATCTCGGTAAAGGCTTTCCAATTGTTTTTTTGCATGGCAATAATTTGTCAGGAAATTACTTTGGTAAGCAAGGAATTCTGTATCGAGACTATCGTTTAATTTTCATTGATAGTCGTAATCACGGCAGGTCCAGTCGTCAGAGTGTAAAGATGACCTTTGAACAGATGGCTGCCGATTTGGAGGAAATTTTGCAATATTTGAATATCAAGAAGGCCTTATTTGTCGGTCATAGTGACGGTGCTAATTTGGCTATGGTTTATGCTAGTCGTTATCCTGACCGGATTGCGGGACTCCTACTTAATGCAGGGAATATGACCTTTAATGGGTTGACGAGACGCTCAAGATTCGCGGTCTATATACAATATCTGTGCTTAAAGGCCTTGTCACCATTTTCATCTAAAATGGATATCATGGCTCAGGTAACGGGTCTTATGCTTCATGACTTGCCATTAGATAGGGAACGTCTACATCAGGCTGCCTATCCTGTTTGGGTAGTTATGGGGCAAAGGGATGTTATCAGTATTAGGCATTCTAGAGAGATTTCAGAGCTCTTTCCGATTCATAAGCTCTATGTCCAACGTCGTGAAGGGCATCGTCTAGCTCAACGTAAATATAAGGTCTTTAATCATATGATTCGTGAGCTTGTGAGAATTAGTCGAAAAGAGGTGGTGGCATGAAGCGTTTTTTAGAGAGACTTCAACCTTTAAAAGCAGCCGTTAAATCCATCTTCTTTATCTCGATTACGGTCCTTGTCGTCATAGAATTGGTTCGTCTAAAACGGACCATCACTTTAGAGTCACTGGAGTCAGCTCTGTCCGGTTTGTCTATTTGGCATCTTGTTTTGATGGCTGTCATCGGACTAGTCGCTGTCTCCCCCATGCTCTTTTATGACATTATACTGAATAAGGAGCTAGAAACGGATTATTCCAAATCCTATATCTTAGAAACAAGTTGGGCTGTCAATACCATTAATAACTTGGCTGGTTTTGCTGGTTTGGTCGATGTGGGACTACGATATTCCTTTTATTCTGAGGATGGGCAGGAAAAGACAGGTGTTAAGGCACTTTCTCGTTTATTACCTTATTTTATGTCGGGCCTATCCCTTTTAAGTGGTTTGGTATTCGCTGTCTTTTGGTTCTTCCCTCTCAGTCCAGACTTAAGAAAATATTGGTTACTCTTATTGGGTATTTTCCTTTATCTGCCTTTTATTTTCTTTGTTTCTAGTCGTGAAAAGTTAACCTATTTTGGTCAAGTACCGTTGAAAACGAGGCTAAGTCTTCTTTTAGCTTCGACAGCTGAATGGGGAACGGCCCTGGGGAGCTTTGTCAGTGTGGCTTATTTAATGGGCTTACATGTTCCCCTTTATAATCTGGTTCCACTTTATTTCCTAGCGGTTATTATTGGTATCTTCTCTATGATTCCGGGTGGGATTGGTAGTTTTGATTTGATTGTGATTACCGGTCTGACCTCTATGGGGGTTAGCAATGCTCTTGCGGTTAGTCTGCTCTTGCTCTTTCGTTTAACCTACTACGTTATTCCCTTCTTGCTTGGTGTTATCTTCTTTTTCAAACACATGGGAGGACGTATCAACGAGAAATACTTCAAACTTTCTTCACGAGTATTTGGTGGAAGTCTCCACCGTTTTCTCGTATATTTGCTACGTTTTTTAGGGATTTTCTTGATTTTGTCTGCCCTAATCCCTGAACGCTTGGCAAATGTTTACTTTATTAGCCGTTTTGATCCTATTCAGGAACAGTTGATTTGGCAATTCCCAAGTATCCTATTTGGTACCCTATTCATTTTCATGGCTCGTCTCATTAGACGTCGGGTTAAGGGTGCTTTTGTTGCCTCCTTGATAACCTTTGTCTTGGCCTTAATTTATGTCAATCTCAATGGTATTTCATGGGCCATGTCTTTCCTAATTTTACTCTCTTTGGTGCTTATGTTGATCATCAGAAAAAGGTTGTATCATCGTTACTTTGTTTATAGTTGGGAAGACAAAACCAAGGATTTTCTTTTCCTAGCCTTTACGATTCTGGTTCTTCTCGTTTTGGGTGGCAGTGGTTTTTGGTCTCATTTGTTGCCACCTAAGAACCGAGATGTTCTTGGACATTTTGTTCATATTTGGTTTGATATTTTACTGGCATCAGTTATCATTGCAACCATAGTTTGGGGAGTCTTGAGAATTTTGGCACCCCGCAGGCCTTTTGGTCAAAGCATGGATGATGAGCGCTTCACAGCTCTCCTTGAGAAATATGGAGGTGCATCAGAAAGTGCCCTGGCTTATTTACATGATAAACGCCTCTTTTGGTATCGTGTCGATGGACAAGACCAGGTAGTTTTCCAATTTGCACAAACCAGTAACAAGTGTGTGGTTATGGGAAATCCGATAGGTAATGAAAACTATTACCGAGCAGCTTGGGAATCTTTCTTGAAGACCTTATCGGATTGGAATTTACAAGCCTTGTTTTATGAGGCAGATGAGAGTATTACCCTGATGCTTCATGATTATGGCTTTGATTTTATGAAATTTGGGGAAAATGCCATGGTTGATTTGACGTCATTTTCTGTTGATGGTAAGCATGGTAAGAAGTTCCGTAAGCCAACCAATCGTGTTGAAAAAGCAGGTTTCCAGTTTAAGTTACTTGATCCTCCATTTTCAGAGACTCAAATGCAAGAAATGAAGGCTGTCTCAGATATTTGGCTTAACGGTCGTAAGGAGAAGGGCTTCTCCCTTGGTTTCTTTGATGTAGCCTATTTGCAGCAAGCACCGATTGCTATTGTTGAGAGTGAGGAGGGAGAAATTGTAGCCTTTGCCAACATCATGCCAACCAAAAACAAACGGGTGGCGACGATTGACCTTATGCGTTATGACTTTGAAAAGGCACCTGAAGGCATTATGGATTACCTCTTTGTGAAACTCTTCCAGTACTTCCAAGCAGAAGGAAAGCAGTACTTTGATATGGGAATGGCTCCACTCGCGAATGTGGGTACTGAAGAAGATAGTTTTTTGGAAGAGAAGGTTGCCAATTTGGTCTATGTCTTTGCGCAGCGCTTTTACTCTTTTAGTGGGCTCCAACGTTATAAGGAGAAGTTCTCTCCAATTTGGTCTCCCAAATATATTGTTTATCCTAAACGAACTTGGCTCTTGTTTGATATGATTGCCATTCTAAGGATTGATAATCGAAAAATTGAAGACAGATTGAAGAAAAGACGACTTTGGAAATAGAGATGAAAAAATAGCGAAACCCTTAGGGTTTCGCTATTTTGCTATGTCATAGAATTATTTTTCAAATTCTGCTTTTGATTTAGTATCTGCGTATTCTTCAGCGACTTCACTTGAAAGAATGTCATTGTAACTTGGCAATTTAATGTCTTGGCCATATTTGTTACGAAGGGCAGTAGTGACCAAACGGTAGGCCAGGTTGGCGTTACGAGAAAGAATTGGTCCATGGAAGTAGCTACCATAAACATTTTTATAGTGGACACCCTCAGAACCGTCTTCCTTGTTATTACCATTACCGTAGACCACTTTTCCAAGTGGTTTTTCATCATCAGAGAGGAAGGTGCGCCCTTGGTGATTCTCAAAGCCATAGTAAGTTTCATCGAACTCTTCGTTATGGATCTTGATGTCACCAATATAACGATTATTTTCTTGATTGAGGGTGTAGTGGCCCATAACACCGATACCATCAATGCGGACACCATTAGCCTGGATGTAATATTGACCAAGAAGTTGGAAACCACCACAGATGGCAAGAATTACTTTGTTATCTTGGATGAATTGACCAATAGCCTCACGCTTAGTTGGGAGGTCTTTAGCAACGATGGATTGTTCGTAGTCTTGACCACCTCCAAAGAAGACCATGTCGTAGTGGTCCTTGTCGAAGTCATCACCAACTGAAACGATGTCGAAGGTCATCTTAGCACCAAGTTTTTCACCCACGTATTTGATCATAAGGACATTTCCGTTGTCACCGTAGGTATTGAGCAGATTACCATAAAGGTGGGCGACATTTAGGTCATAGGTGTAGTCACGATTTTCTGGAGATTTGAGTGAAGTATAAGTCATTAGTTCATCTCCTTTCCGACAGCATGACGTTGAGCAAGAATATCACGGAATTCAAGCATGGCAGTATAGGTCGCTAAGATATAGGCATGATCGCAATCTTGTTTTTCAATCAAGGCCATAATATCTTCAAGTTTTTCTGCTTGCGTAATCTTTTCTTCTGGATAGCCGGTTACACGAAGACGACGGGCAATTTCAGAATGGCGAACACCACCAGCGTTAATCTCAGGGATATCCATCTCGATAATGCTTTCAAAGTTGGCATCCCAAATCCAGCTAGTATCAATACCATCAGCATAATTGGCGTTAAGAAGGACTGACAAGCTAAACGGATAATCTGCAAGTTTAATCATATCGAGAGCTTGGCTGGCTCCTACTGGATTCTTAATTAGTACGAGAGTACATGATTTGTCACCAATCTTAAAGGTTTCTTGGCGTCCAAAGACAGCACGACTCTTATCAAAACCAGCTTTGATTTGCTCTGGAGCCACTCCGAAGAATTCAGCGACAGAGACGGCAGCAAGGGCATTGTAGATGTTATAAAGACCACCGACATTAATCTTGTAATCTTGTCCATCAATGACAAATTCAGAAGTAGTGTTAGTGATTTTAGTCAACTCTGTTAGCTTATAGTCTAATTCTGGACGGTGAAAGTCACAGTTGAGGCATACATAGTCACCCAGATTAGCATAAGTATTGAGGTGATACTGAAGAATGCTCTCACATTTAGGGCAGACAATTCCTTCGGTATTATAATGTGCCAGCTCTGGAGCGTGTTTTTCAGTGTCAAAACCATAGAAGCGTACAGGATTGACCACTTCTTTAGAATTAAAGAGAGGACTGTCCCCATTGGCCAAAATAGTGGCCTCAGGTGCCTTAGCAGCACCATCTAAAATCATCTGATAAGTGGTATAGATTTCACCATAGCGGTCCATTTGGTCACGGAAAATATTTGTGAAGACAAAAAGACTTGGAGTGATGTATTCAGTGATTTTTGGAAGGCTAGCCTCGTCAATTTCCAAGACAGCGATTTTCTTACCAGACTTGGCTTTTTTAGCTGTTAGGAAAGTAGAAGTGATTCCTGTGATCATGTTGGCCCCACTAGGGTTGGTTACAATCTCACCAAAAGCTTCTTTAAGAATTCCTACTGTTAAAGCTGTTGTCAGAGTCTTACCATTGGTTCCAGTGACAACGACAATCTCGTAATCCTTGGCTAAAGTGTCTAAAATATCTTTGTCAAATTTAAGGGCGATTTTTCCAGGCAGGGTTGAGCCACGTCCCAATTTTGAAAGGATGAAATGGCTAGCTTTTCCCGCTAGAATTCCCATGGTAGTTTTCATAGTCATGAATTTATTTTATCACAAAAAGTAGTGATTGTAGTCTCAAAATAGTTAGAATTCGTGGTATAATAGAAACTGTTTAAAAATTAAAAGAAAGTGTGATATGTATGGGAATACTTTCGTCCATTGATATTGATTTTTGGCGGTCACTCTTTGATAGTCCGCTGAAAGTTATCGTCAATAGTTTGGACATATTGATTGTTGCTTTTTTAATTTATCGCTTTATTAGGGCCCTACGAGGGACAAAAATTATGACCCTTGTTCAAGGGGTTGTCTTATTTATTTTAGTCAAACTGATTTCTGATTTTATAGGCTTCACGACGATTTCTTATTTGATGAATCAGGTTATCACCTATGGAGCCATTGCGGCGGTTGTGATCTTTGCGCCAGAGCTTCGTTCTGCACTTGAAACCTTTGGACGTACGCCTCAGCATTTTTTGCAAAATAAAGAGGTTAGCTCAGATGAGAAGTTGGTTCAAGCCTTCGTTAAAGCTGTTAAGTACATGAGTCCTCGTAAGATTGGGGCGCTGGTTTCTATTGAACAGACTCAGACCTTACAAGAGCAGATTGCGACTGGTATTCCACTTGATGCAGTGGTGACTGGGGAACTGTTAATTAATATTTTCATCCCAAATACACCGCTTCATGATGGGGCTGTTATCATCAGAGATAACAAGGTTGCGACGGCTTGTTCTTATCTGCCATTGACGGAATCTAATAAGATTTCCAAAGAGTTTGGAACTAGACATAGGGCTGCTATTGGTCTTTCAGAACAGACAGATGCACTGACCTTTGTTGTGTCTGAGGAAACTGGTGCGATTTCAATTGCTTACAAGGGGAATTTCATCCATGATCTCTCGGTTCAAGAATTTGAACAAGAGTTGAGTCTTATCTTGTTGAAAGAACAAGAACCACGTCAGTCATTCTTCCAACGTTGGATTGGAGGTAGCAAAAAATGAAGCGTTTCGTAAATTTCTTTAAAAACGATCGTTTATGGCAGATGCTAGTTGCTCTCTTCTTTGCTGTGGTACTCTTTTTCACGGCATGGTCGGGAAATACGCAAAATAAAAACAATAGCTCAAGTGCATCTAATACCTTTACACAAACCGTTGAGTCGGTTCCTGTGGATATTAAATATGATAGTGATAAGTACTTTATTAGTGGTTATTCCTATGATGCCGAAGTCTATTTGACAGCGACAACACAGCTGGCTTTAACGACTGAGACAAGTAGTGATACGCGTCACTTTAAATTAGTTGCTGATTTGTCGAATCTGGGTCAAGGAACCAGTCGAGTACCTATTCAGGTTAAGGATCTTCCAGCTGGAATGTCTGCGCAAGTATCGCCATCAACCTTGACGGCGACTATTGGTAAAAAAGCCAGCAAGACCTTTGACGTCGTAGCTAACATCACATCAGATAAGTTAGCAAATGGCTATGAAGTTAAAAAAGTTAGCCTGGATGCAACCAAGGTAGAGGTGACGTCGAGTGAAGATATCATTAACCAGATTGATCATGTTCAAGCAGTATTGGAAGGCGATTCCAACCTGTCTGAAGATTATGATGGGAACTTGGTCCTTCAAGCAGTTTCGACAAATGGAACAGTCCTAGCAAGTTCAATCTCACCAGCTAAGGTGCATGCCAAGATTAGTTTACGAAAATTAAGCAAATCTGTTCCTGTTAAGGTCGAACTGACTGGAGATAAGGCTAGCAATGTGTCTAGTATTAGCTATAGCTTTAATCGTGGACATGTGACTATTGTTGGTAGTCAAGAAGCTATGGATAAGATTGATAGCATTACAGTCCCTGTTGACATTAGCCAAGTGACTAAGGACACTTCAAAAACAATAGACCTTAAGGCAGAAGGTGTTACGATTCAGCCTGGCACTGTTAAGGTTAACTTAAAAGTTACGCAAAAATAGGGGAGTTACATTTTTCCTAAATTCATGTATAATGGATGGGATTGAGAGGGACTAATCTCATAAAAATGTAACCAATTAAAAATGTTTAAAATCAAGGGTTGAAAATATTGGCGAAATCTTATAAAGTTAGATTGTCTAGATAGATTTCACTAGATTGACTCTTGCTAAACAGCATCACAGTTTAAGGAGGATTTAGTGCTCAAGCACTAATAATAAAATTATGGGTAAATATTTTGGAACAGACGGTGTTCGTGGAGAAGCAAACGTTGAACTTACGCCTGAATTGGCCTTTAAATTAGGTCGTTTTGGTGGTTATGTGCTTAGCCAACATGAGACTGGCCGTCCTAAAGTTTTTGTGGCACGTGATACACGTATCTCTGGTGAGATGTTGGAATCTGCCTTAGTAGCAGGTTTGCTCTCAGTGGGTATTGAAGTCTACAAACTTGGAGTACTTGCAACACCTGGCGTCTCATACTTGGTTCGTACAGAAAATGCAAGCGCTGGGGTTATGATTTCAGCCAGCCATAATCCAGCTCTTGATAATGGTATCAAGTTCTTTGGTGGTGATGGCTTTAAATTGGATGATGCACGTGAAGCGGAAATTGAAGCCCTTCTCGATGCTTCAGAAGATACACTTCCACGCCCTTCAGCTGAAGGACTTGGAACACTTGTGGATTATCCAGAAGGTCTTCGTAAATACGAAAAATTCTTGGTAGCTACAGGTGTTGACCTTGGTGGCATGAAGGTTGCCTTGGATGCGGCTAATGGTGCGGCTGCGGTATCTGCACGTAACATTTTCCTTGACTTGAACGCAGAAATCGCTGTTATTGGTGACCAACCTGATGGCCTTAACATCAATGCTGGTGTTGGTTCGACACACCCAGAGCAGTTGCAAGCCTTGGTTAAAGAAACTGGCTCAGCTATCGGTCTTGCCTTTGATGGTGACAGTGACCGTCTCATCGCTGTTGATGAAAATGGTGATATTGTTGATGGTGACAAGGTGATGTACATCATCGGTAAACATTTGTCACAAAAGGGCGAGTTGGCTAAAAATACCATTGTAACGACAGTTATGTCAAACCTTGGTTTCCACAAGGCACTTGACCGTGAAGGCATTAACAAGGCAGTGACTGCTGTTGGTGACCGTTACGTTGTCGAAGAAATGCGTAAAAACGGCTACAACCTTGGTGGTGAACAGTCTGGACACGTTATTATCATGGATTACAACACAACTGGTGATGGTCAATTGACAGCAATCCAATTGACTAAAGTCATGGTTGAAACAGGTAAGAGTTTGTCTGAATTGGCTTCAGAAGTGACTATCTATCCACAAAAATTGGTTAATATCCGTGTGGAAAATAGCATGAAAGATAAGGCTATGGAAGTTCCTGCCATTGCCGCTATCATTGAAAAAATGGAAGCTGAGATGGCTGGAAATGGCCGTATCTTGGTTCGTCCAAGTGGTACCGAACCTCTCCTTCGTGTTATGGCAGAAGCACCAACAGATGATGAAGTGAACTACTACGTTGATACGATTGCTGATGTTGTTCGTGCAGAAATTGGATTGGACTAAGTATGATAGCTAAACTGAGAGCCTTCATGGCTACCGAAGTTTTCAAGTACCTTTTCTTTGGTGTCTTGGCAACTTTGGTCTATATGGTCAGTCGTACTTTGATTTTCCAGTTTACTCAACAAGGAACACTTTCAGCAGTCTTAGCAAATGCGATTGCCATTATCTTTGCATTTTTTACAAATGACATGTTTGTCTTTAATCAGGAAAAGACAGGTATGGTCACGCGCTTTGTTAAGTTCGTGGGAGCCCGCCTCTTGACCTTGGTCTTAGATTTGGCTCTGGCCTATTTCTTGGTTGATACCTATCCAGAAATTATTGGTCAATTTGTTGGTCATAGTCATGCTTGGGTAAATGGTATCGAGAGCCTCTTCTCTCAGGTCCTTATCATTGTATTGAACTATATTATTTCTAAATTCTTCGTCTTTACAGGCGAGAAAGTATAAGCAAAAAGGAAGTTGTTAGGAAATGTGTTAAAAGCATTTCTTACCAACCTCCTTTTTTGATATAATTGAAGAGACTTAAAAAAATAGAAAGATGAAACATGTACGTACAATTATCTCAACGCCTTAAGGATGTAGCAACCTATGTTCCCAAAGGCGCAAAACTCTTGGATGTAGGCAGTGATCATGCCTATCTTCCGATTTATTTACTTGAAAAAGGTTTGATTACTTCAGCTATTGCTGGAGAAGTGGTAAAAGGGCCCTATGAATCCGCTCTTGCTAATGTCTCAGCTTCTGGTTTCCAAGATAAAATGGAGGTGCGCTTGGCTAATGGCTTGGCTGCCTTCGAACCTGCTGATGAGGTAACAACTATCACGATTTGTGGTATGGGAGGACGTCTTATTGCGGACATCCTTGATGCTGGAAAGGACAAACTTAAGGGCGTAGACCGCCTGATTTTACAACCAAATAATCGTGAAGATGATCTCCGTATCTGGTTGATGGAAAATGGTTTTGAGATTATTGCAGAGTCTATCATGACTGAAAATGGCAAATACTACGAAATCATGGTGGCAGAAGCTGGACACATGAGCCTTTCGGACAAGGAAGTGCGTTTTGGTCCTCATCTCATGAAAGACCAATCTCAGGTTTTCCAGCTCAAATGGCAACGCGAAATCAATAAATTAGAGATTGCTTTAGGATCCATTCCACTGGCCAATCAGGCTGATCGTACAGCTATTGAAGATAAAATTCAAACCATTAAGGAGGTTTTGAATCATGTTAGCTAGTGAACTTATTAAGACTTATGAAGAATTTTGTCCACAGGAGCTTTCTATGGAAGGTGATGTGGTTGGCTTGCAGATTGGTAGTCTGGACAAAGAGATTCAGAAGGTTATGGTTACCTTGGATGTTCGTGAGAATACGGTAGCCGAAGCCATTGAAAAAGGTGTGGACCTCATTATTGCTAAACATGCTCCAATTTTTCGTCCAGTTAAGGATTTGGTGTCTTCGCCTGACCGAGATATTTTACTTGACCTGGTTAAGCATGATATTGCAGTCTATGTGAGTCATACTAATATTGATGTCGTTAATGATGGGCTGAATGATTGGTTCTGTGACTTACTTGACATTAAAGACACCACTTATTTAACGCAGACTTCTGAAAATCATGGAATCGGTCGAGTAGGTGATATCGTGCCTCAGACTATTGAAGAACTTGCTCTTAAAGTCAAGTCTGTTTTTGCCTTAGATAGTGTTCGCTTGGTTCGTTATAATCATGACAATCCTCTAGTTAGCCGTGTGGCTATTTGTGGGGGTAGCGGTCAAGGATTTTACCAGGATGCTTTGAAAAAGGGCGCACAAGTCTTCATCACTGGTGATGTTTACTACCATACAGGACAGGAAATGATTACTAATGGTCTCTTGGCAATTGATCCCGGGCACCATATCGAAGCCCTTTTTATCTCAAAGATTGCTGAGAAACTTGAGGCTTGGAAACTTGAGCATGATTGGAATGTGACCATACTTGAAAGTCAGTCCTCAACCAATCCTTTTGACCATTTGTAGGAGGATGAGTCTGTGACTTGGCTTTTACATCAAAATGTAGTCTTTTTGGCCTTGCTTGCTGGTCTTTTTACTTGGGGCTGTACCATTGTTGGATCGGCCATTGTTTTCTTCTTCAAGAATATTAGCCGTAAATTGCTAGATATCATGATGGGCTTTGCGGCAGGTGTCATGATTGCGGCCTCTTTTTGGTCGCTTTTGGACCCCTCTTTAACTTATGCGACTCAAAATGGCTATGGGAAGTGGTCATGGTTCCCTGCGGCATCTGGTTTCTTGCTTGGCGGTGTTGCCCTTCGTTTGATTGATGCCGTCGTTCCCCATTTGCATTTGGGGAATGACATCTCTAAAGCAGAAGGTATTCAACCTCGTAAGAAAAAGTTGTCCAAGACAGCACTGCTCTTTTTGGCTATCACCATTCATAATTTTCCAGAGGGATTAGCAGTCGGTGTGACTTTCGGAGCCTTGGCTGGTGGCAATATGACATTCGCGGGTCTTATGGGAGCCATTGGTCTAGCTATAGGTATTGGTTTGCAGAATGTCCCTGAAGGTGCAGCCCTCTCAGTTCCTATTCGAGCAGATGGAAAATCTCGTATCAAGGCCTTTTATTGGGGATCTATGTCAGCCATCGTGGAGCCTATAGGGGCTGTTATGGGAGCTGCCCTTGTCATGTTGATGATGGCAATCATTCCTTATGCTTTGGCCTTTGTGGCTGGTGCCATGATTTTTGTGGTAACGGAGGAATTGATTCCTGAATCACAAACCAATGGTAATACTGACGTAGCAACCTTGGGCCTTATGGTTGGCTTTGTCGTCATGATGGTCATGGACGTGGCCTTGGGGTAAAAGAATAATAAAAAGCTGTGCCTATTGATATAGGACTCAGCTCTTTTCAAATAGATGGAGTAAAAAATGAAAATTGCAATCGTTGGTGCAGGTATCGTCGGTTCAACGGCTGCCTACTACTTATCAAAAGAAAAAGGCGTAGAAGTTACAGTATTTGACCATGGTCTTGGACAAGCAACCAAGGCAGCAGCAGGAATTATCAGCCCCTGGTTTTCCAAGCGTCGTAATAAGGCCTGGTATCGCATGGCCCGTTTGGGAGCCGATTTTTACCAAGATTTAGTTTCAGATCTTGAAAAGGATGGTTATGACACAAGCTTCTATGATCAGTCTGGTGTAGCCCTTCTCAAGAAAGACGATAGTAAATTGGATGCTTTGTACCAGCATGCAGAAACGAGACTAGAAGAATCACCCATTATTGGTGAACTCTCTATAAAAAATGCTGAGGATCTCCCTGAATTCACTGGATTTGACCATTATCTCTATGCTTCTGGAGGAGCCAGAGTGGAGGGGGCAGAGTTGACAGCTACCTTGATTGAGGCCTCTGGTTTTGAAAAGGTGGAGGGACCAGTTACACTCTCTCCTCTTGACAATGGCACTTACGAGATTAATGCTCAAACTTTTGATAAGGTCATTCTCGCTTGTGGTGCCTGGCTAGGTCAAACGCTTGAACCCCTTGGTTTTGAAGTAGATGTTCGCCCCCAAAAAGGTCAATTACGTGACTATTTCTTTGAGGGGTTAGATACTGGTAAGTTGCCTGTTTTGATGCCAGAGGGCGAACTAGATGTCATCCCCTTTGCTGGTGGAAAGATTTCGGTAGGAGCTAGCCACGAAAATGACCAAGGCTTTGATTTGACAGTTGATGAGACTGTACTTGCAAGTCTGGAGGAAGAGGCTAAGACCTATTTCCCTGGCTTAAGCACGGCTAATTCCTTCTCAGAACGTGTGGGAACGAGAGCCTACACGAGTGATTTCTCTCCTTTCTTTGGAGAAGTTCCAGAACTTGAGAGTGTCTTTGTTGCTTCTGGTTTAGGATCTTCAGGGCTCACGACAGGGCCACTGATTGGAAAAAATCTGGTTGATTTGGCCATGAATCGCCCTGGTAGCTTGGATAGTGCGGACTATCCAGTGGCTCAGTACATTAAGAAAAAAGACTAATAGTATTAAAGTTCTTCTAGATATTTAGACTCAAGAATCAGCTGGCTATTTCTCGCTATTGAGGGATGTTGGCTGATTCTTTTTTATTAGAGTTATTTACATCTATTTCTTATTTGATTAGAAAATGATAAAATAGTAACTGTTCATCGATTGTAGGTGAATACTAATAAAAAATGGGGAGGGACTATGTTCCAAAAAGTTAAAGTATATGTGACAGTCTTTGTTTCCTTGTTAGTCATAAGTTTAGGCTTGTCTGTCAAAGCAGGGGCAGCAGAAGACTTGGCTGTGACAAAGACAAGAATTGTCCTAGAGAGTTATGAGTTTGGTCCTGCTGTAACCAAAGTCATTTTTGAATTTAATCAGAAGGTCACACCAGAGGTTGTCCACAGCTCAACCCAGGTTACAACAACAGGAGTTAGTCGTCAGGTGACGAATTCTTATGTGTCCGACGATCAGGGGCATGTGGTCTATTATGATAACAGCAAGTACGTGACGCTTGAATTGAGCCTACCTTCTTATAATCGCTACAATATGGGTGGAAATGCTGAACCTATGTATTTTAACCTTTCTACTTGGACTAACCAATGGCTGGAAAGTTATATGGTATCGATGAAAGATTTGTCAGTAGTGGCAGAAGGTAGTAGTCAGTCGCAAATGGTGTCTTCTGAGCAAGATGCCATCAATAATCGTTTGATGCCAACAACGGAGGTTTTCGATGAGCGAGGGCAGGTAGGTAACATGCAGTATGCGGCTTATAGTGCCCAGACTGGTACAGGAAATAGCACCAAACCTTTGATAGTCTGGCTACACGGCATTGGTGAAAGAGGGACAGATATGAATATTCCCCTTCTTTCAAATGACGTCTATGCACTTACCCAGCCTGATATTCAAGGTCATTTCTTAACAACTGGTGATCAGGCGCGTGGGGTCAATGTGCTTGCTGTTCAAACGCAGACACCTTGGGGGTCGGATAATGCAGCACAACTCAAAGAGACCATTGATACATACCTAGCTAATCACCCAGAGGTAGATAAGGGACGAATTTATCTTGCAGGGGTTTCCAATGGTGGTGGTATGGTCTTGACCATGGGAGCAACCTATCCAGATTATTTTGCAGCTCTCATTCCAATTGCTGCTCCCTTAACTGTTGACCAATCTGGGATTGATAAACTGAAGAACCAGCCTATGTGGTTGATTCACACGAAAGCGGACACAACAGTTCAACCAGAAAATAGTGTCTTGCCTCTATACAAGAGTTTGATTACCTCTGGAGCTTCTAACAAATGGTTTTCATACTTTGAAACAGCTACCGGGACTGATCTTCCTGGTACAGAGTATGATGGGCATTGGGCTTGGATTTATTTCTTCCATGACCAGGTGATTGGCGTTCAGCATCCTGAAAATACGAAAAATTGGGATGGTTATAGTGGTATGGTAGCCACTGACCCAACCTATGGCGGTGGCTCTCGAGCTAGTGTCAATGGGCAAACCTATAACAGTATCTTTGACTGGATGAGTGCACAAAGGCACTGAAGAAGATGATGATTACGCTTTCTAAGGAAAGTGCTACAAGAGGTTATCTTCAATCTAAAAGGGTTTCAATCGAAATCCTTTTTTCATTGGATTAAGAAAATGGACACTTGTGATTTTCTTAATGAAAGCTTAAGAACATAGGGTTTACCGTGACAAGAGGGCTGAAAAATGCTAAAATATAGGTAATATATTAGAGAAAAAAGGAGCCTTCTTATGAAAGGTATTATTCTTGCAGGCGGTTCAGGGACACGTTTGTATCCATTGACACGTGCTGCATCAAAACAACTGATGCCGATTTACGATAAACCAATGATTTATTACCCACTATCAACACTTATGTTGGCTGGTATTAAGGAAATCCTCATCATCTCAACACCACAGGACCTTCCACGTTTTGAAGAGCTCCTTGGTGATGGTTCTGAGTTCGGTATTTCCCTTTCTTACGCAGTACAACCAAGTCCAGATGGATTGGCTCAAGCCTTTATCATTGGTGAAGACTTCATTGGTGATGATAGTGTTGCCCTTGTTCTTGGGGACAATATTTTCCATGGCAATGGTCTTTCTGCCATGCTTCAACGTGCCGAAGCTAAGGAAAAAGGAGCTACAGTCTTTGGTTATCAAGTTAAGGATCCAGAACGTTTTGGTGTTGTTGAATTTGACGACAATATGAATGCCATCTCAATCGAGGAAAAACCTGAGCATCCAAAATCAAACTTTGCTGTAACTGGTCTTTATTTCTATGACAATGATGTTGTGAAAATTGCCAAAAATATCAAACCAAGTCCTCGTGGCGAACTTGAAATCACGGATGTTAACAAGGCTTACTTAGAACGTGGTGACCTCTCTGTTGAACTTATGGGACGTGGCTTTGCTTGGTTGGATACAGGCACTCACGAAAGTCTCTTGCAAGCTGCTCAGTACATTGAAACAGTTCAGCGTTTGCAAAATGTTCAAGTGGCTAACCTTGAGGAAATTGCCTATCGCATGGGCTACATTACTAAAGAGCAGGTCCTCGAATTGGCACAACCACTTAAGAAGAATGAATACGGGCAATATTTGCTCCGTTTGATTGGAGAAGCATAATGACTGAACAATTTTTTGGTAAAGAATTAGCTGCACGTAAGATTGAAGCCATCCCAGGTTTACTTGAATTTGATATTCCAGTACATGGGGATAACCGTGGTTGGTTTAAGGAAAACTTTCAAAAAGAAAAAATGTTGCCGCTTGGTTTTCCAGAATCATTCTTTGCAGAAGGAAAATTGCAAAACAACGTTTCTTTTTCACGTAAAAATGTTTTGCGTGGTTTGCACGCTGAGCCTTGGGATAAATACATCTCAGTAGCAGATGAAGGAAAGGTTCTTGGAACTTGGGTTGACCTCCGTGAAGGCGAAACGTTTGGGAATACTTACCAAACAGTGATTGATGCCTCAAAAGGAATCTTCGTTCCTCGTGGTGTTGCCAATGGTTTCCAAGTTTTGTCTGATAAGGTCGCATACAGCTATCTTGTGAACGACTACTGGGCACTTGAACTCAAACCAAAATACGCCTTTGTCAACTATGCTGACCCAAGCCTTGATATCAAGTGGGAAAACTTGGAGGAAGCAGAAGTCTCAGAAGCAGATAAAAACCACCCATTGCTCAAAGACGTTAAACCCCTAAAAGCAGAAGATTTGTAAAAAACATAGCTCTTAAAAGAATCAGTAAAATCATTATATAGTTTTTAGCTTTGCTATAAACGAGCGAAGCGAGCTATATGCTTAGCTTTCCGCCGTGAGAAAAGCACCTGAACCATTTTGTTTCAGGTGCTCGGAAGTTTTGAGACATTAGGCTCAAAACTTAGTCATGGAACTTCGTAGAAGTTCGCTGACGTCCGTACTCACCTAAGGAAAGCTAAAAAAAATTGATTTAAGGAACAATCAAAAAAACTATTTGGAGAAAAAATGACTGAATATAAAAACATCATCGTAACCGGTGGCGCAGGTTTCATCGGTTCAAACTTCGTACACTATGTCTACAACAATCATCCAGACGTGCATGTGACTGTCCTTGACAAGCTCACTTACGCTGGTAACCGTGCTAACATTGAAGAAATCCTTGGTGACCGTGTTGAATTGGTTGTTGGTGATATTGCTGACGCTGAATTGGTTGATAAATTGGCTGCTAAGGCTGATGCTATTGTTCACTACGCGGCTGAAAGTCACAATGATAATTCATTGAATGACCCATCACCATTTATCCACACAAACTTCATTGGTACTTACACACTCTTGGAAGCTGCTCGCAAATATGATATTCGTTTCCACCACGTGTCAACAGACGAAGTGTATGGTGACCTTCCATTGCGTGAAGATCTCCCTGGACATGGTGAAGGTCCTGGTGAAAAATTCACAGCAGAAACCAAATACAACCCATCATCACCTTATTCATCAACTAAGGCTGCTTCAGACCTTATCGTTAAAGCATGGGTGCGTTCATTTGGTGTTAAGGCAACTATTTCAAACTGCTCAAACAACTATGGACCATACCAACACATCGAAAAATTCATCCCACGTCAAATCACCAATATCTTGTCTGGCATCAAGCCAAAACTTTATGGTGAAGGGAAGAACGTCCGTGACTGGATCCACACCAACGACCACTCAACTGGTGTTTGGGCTATCCTCACTAAAGGCCGTATCGGTGAAACTTACTTGATTGGTGCTGATGGTGAAAAGAATAACAAGGAAGTTCTTGAACTCATCCTTGAAAAAATGGGTCAACCAAAAGATGCTTACGATCGTGTAACAGACCGTGCTGGTCATGATTTGCGTTACGCTATTGACTCAACAAAATTGCGTGAAGAATTGGGTTGGGAACCACAATTCACAAACTTTGAATCAGGTTTGGAAGAAACAATCAAGTGGTACACAGATCACCAAGACTGGTGGAAAGCTGAAAAAGAAGCTGTCGAAGCCAACTACGCTAAGACACAAGAAGTGCTTAAATAATTGGGAAATCTATCACTTCCAAGCTAGTGATAGATTTTTCTATTAAGAAATATTAGGAGAGATGATGAATAGAAAAGAATGGATTGAATATTTTGAAGCGATTAATAATCGTAAGCCCACCATCCAGGAGTGTCAGCAGGCCCTTCTAAATGGTGAATTTGTTATGGAAGGAAAACAAGTTAATTTTTCCAACAATGGAAATTCCGTGACTGTAGGAACCATGCCTTTACCAAGTCAAATGGTTAACCAACCTTATGCACAGCAAATGGTCTTTGTTAAGAAGAAAAAGTTTGGGAAGAAGACTTTTATTGGTCTTGGTATTGCTTTATTTCTTGTCCTAGCAACAAGTCTTGGAGTCTTTTTGTTTTCTTCCAAAGGAACAAACTTGGGAGGTTTGTGGGTAACTAATGATAATGTTGGTTTGGTTTATGATTTAAGTGGGAAGAAGTCAAAACTTGTTGCAGGTTATAGGGAAGAAGAAATCAAAGAAATCTCTATTGGTAAGAAGGTTAGACAGAAATTTGAAACAAGCTTAGAGGAGCTCAGTGATTCAAAACTAAAAACGATTGCTGATTTTGACAAGAAATACCATTTACAGACCAAAGAGATCATACTGGTTAAGACGGAATGGTTTGGCTACTATAATCTGATTCAGAAGGATGGGACAAACTTAGTTCTAGATTTAATCTTATCAGACCTCTACTACGGATCAAGAAGTACCAAAGATTTAAAAAAGAAATGTCTTTTTCATAAGGTAGAGGTTCCAAAAGATTTTGTTGGGAAATGGAGAAAATTTGATGAGGATGATGACGCAGAAGGAGAAGTGACTATCTCTGAAAATGGTGTCATTACTATAGATTCTGATGATATAGATATCTTAATTGCTAAACCTTTAAAAGAATATCTGGTGGATCAATCGGGCAGCGTAGATAATGATGAGGTGCAAAAAGAGTTTGCTAAAATACAGAAGTCTCTTAAGTCACATGGTTATCAGGCTAAGAGTGTTAATGACATCTACCACGATGCGAGAAAGTCATATTGTTATGTAGTTGTAGATGGTGGTAAGCGCATTATTGTCTTGGAGGATAGATACGACCATCTCTATTCAGGTTATATCGAAAGAGAAGACAAATAGTAATTAGGATACCTCTAGCAGATAAGAAGTGCTTAGATCATATCCCAAAGTCTATCATTCCTATAGGGGTTGACAGGCTTTTTTTACTTATAAATACTACATTAACTTATAACAGTGACACAAATGATTACATAAATGTTACAAAAATTACACAAGTTACTTGATTTTTGTAACAAAATAGATATAATAGACATATAGAAAAGAGGTTTATGAAAATGAAAAGAAAAGTTATTCGTGTTTGCTCTCTTGTTTTGTTGTCTGTAGCTGTTTCTACAACCCTTGTTGGATGTGGCTCTAAGTCAGAAAAAGACACTACAGCATCATCTACAACGTCAACTTCTAAAGTTGTGAAGTCATCTGCAAAAACAAAAACTTCTGAAAAGAAATCTGCTAAAAAGTCTAAGACAGAGGATTCATCTTCAAAGGATTCTCAAGGTCAAGAAGAAGTGAGTGCTCCTGAAGCTAGCTCTTCAAAAAATCAAGCTACAGCTGGAAATGATGCTCAAGCAGGAACAAGTAGCAGTGCTGCATCTGAGTCAAACAAGTCTGGTCAAGCAACACCTGATACTCAAAGCGACGCTCCTGTTCCAGCAGCATTAGTGGGAACTTGGACTGGTACGAGTCCTCAAGCAACAGACATTAGTTTTACAGTTGATGCTGATGGCAACATCACTTCAAAGGCTAATTTCAATGTCGATTACGAACCCTATCGTCAAAGCTCAACAACTGCAAAAGCTGTTCAAATTTCTGGTAATCTCTACGTTTGGGAGGGTGGCGATTTTTCAACCTTGCTTCCTGGTATTACTGGACTAGGGGGAGCTGGTTTCCAAGCTAAGCCTGGTTTTATTCTTGAAAATGGAACCTACACGCCAGTTCAATTCATTTCAGACTTGGGCCCAACCTTTGATTATAGCAACTACAATGCTTTCCCATTCTCATTAACAAAATAAAGGAAAGAAGCTATCTGGAGAGATGGCTTCTTTTTTGCCTCAACTCTTATCATTCATGATCTCATTTCTGCTTAAAAAATGGTAGAATAGTTACATGCAAACAAAACCAACGTCAGCCTATGTGCACATTCCATTTTGCACACAAATTTGTTATTATTGTGACTTTTCCAAGGTCTTTATTAAAAATCAGCCCGTTGATGACTACCTACGGGCTTTGATTCGTGAGTGGG
>OIZU01000721.1_pt1 | contig 23350 bp, 22 predicted proteins | sample 1588661 | NCBI WGS metagenome assembly OIZU01 (sample SAMN03283257) | human gut metagenome | biome: human-associated habitat; material: feces | host: Homo sapiens | place: USA | collected 2013 | reverse complement strand
CATGGCGCAGTCTTAATCTCTGCGCATGGCGCAGTCTTAATCTCTGCGCATGGCGCAGTCTTAATCCTGCGCATGGCGCAGTCTTAATCCTGCGCCAGGTCGTTGACGCCCACGTTGGATTTGAAATAGATCGTCACTACGGTGCCCTCGTCAACCTGCGTGCCTGCTTCTACGCTTTGTTTATAGGAAACAGATTCGCCCATGGTCAAAGAGTTCCCGAATATCTTCGGATTCAGGCCGTATTCCAGCGCCTTCTGGTTGGCTGCCGCCACGCTCAGATTATTGCTCAGATCCGGCACGGTCACCTTGCGCTTCTCGGAGGTTTTATCTGTGTAGAGGACGACAACGCCGTTTTTGGGGATAAGCTGCCCTTCGGCGGGCATCTGGCTGACGACCGTTTTGCCTTCGCCGACCGTCCGGATGGTGAAGCCACTGAGCGCTTCGCGCGCTTTGGCGACGGACAGCCCCGTGACCGACGGCGTTTTCTCGCCGAGATCTGCAAGCTCTTTGGCGGTATACTGCGGGTCCACGTTGAGATAATTGAGCGTTGCCTCCGCCACCTCCGCCGCAACGGGCGTTGCGATCTGGCCGCCGTTGATCTGGCCAACCGGCTCGTCGATAACGATCAGCATGGAGATTTTCGGATCGTTCGCCGGAGCGAAGCAGACGAAGGATGCGACATATTTGCCTTCCTTTTTGCCGCCGCCTGCAAGCTTTTCAGACGTACCGGTTTTGCCCGCCAGGCGGAAGCCCGCCACATAGGCGTTTTTACCGGTGCCCTCAGAGACGACATGCTCCATCATATCCGCAACCTTAGCCGCGCTCTTTTCTGAAATAACCTGGCGTTTCACCGTAGGCTGTGTGGTAGAGATCGTGTTGCCCTCCTCATCCAAAACGGAGGAAACAACATAGGGCTTCATCATTTTGCCGCCGTTTGCAATGGTGTTGACGGCCGTCAGCATTTGAATCGCCGTGGTTTCAAAAGTCTGGCCGAAGGAGGAGCTCGCAAGCTCTACGATGCCGAGTTGCTTGAGCGTATGATAAGAGCGGCCTTCTACCGGCGCGGTTTCGCTGGGCAGGTCAATGCCCGTTTTCTCCGTGAAGCCAAAGGCCTCGAAATACTTATAGAACTTCTCCGCGCCGAGATGCTGGCCGACTGTGATGAAGAACGGGTTACAGGAATTCATTAAGCCATGGGTGAAGTCCTCCGTGCCATGGCCCGCGCGTTTGTGGCAATGGATTTTTGTGCCCGCCACGTTGATCACGCCGGTGCAGGTGTAGGTGAAGTTCTCCGGGATCACGTTTTCTTCCACCGCCGCAGCCGCCGTGACCACCTTGAAAACAGAGCCCGGTTCATACGTATCCGTAATCGCGCGGTTGCGCCACTGCGTATACTGCGCGCTGGTAAGCTCCTGGTATTTTTCCTCCGGGTTCGTAATTTTTTCAAGCTTCTCCGCCGTTTCCTTGTCTGCAATGGTGTGTGGCTCGTTCGGATCAAAATCTCCCTTTGTCGCCATGGCGAGGATGCCGCCGGTCTGCACATCCATCACAATCCCATAGGCGCTTTTCGCCTGGGCATTCACGCGCGCCTGATCGAGGCTCTTTTCCAAATAGTATTGGATGACTTCGTCAACCGTAAGCACGAGGGAATTGCCCTGCTTGGCATCATAGGTTGTTTCATACGGCGTATCCATACTGTCCATGCCCGCATTTTTCGCCGTCAGGATCCGCCCCGGCGTGCCGGAGAGCGTTTCGTTATATTTTGCCTCCAGCCCCCACCGGCCCACGCCGTCCGCTCCGGTGAAGCCCAAAACGGTGGACGCAAGGTGTGAGTTCGGGTAGTAACGCTTTACATCCGGATCGATAAAAATAATCTCGGCATAATAGGCGTCCTTTTGATCGTCGGGCACATTTTTCTGATCGATTTTTTTAAGCGCATCATCGTGCTTGGAAATAAAATCGCTGACCGCATCCTTCATTTCCTTCTCTACCTGTTTTTTCACCGCTACATAGCCGTAATTGGATTTCTGCGTTTTTTTTAAGATCGTTTCCTTATCCATTTCGAGGATCTCAGCCAGCCCCTCGGAAATCGCTTCACGCACCTTGTCATTCGGAATTTTAGAGGGGTTGATATAGACGAGCCAGACATTGGCACTCTGAGCGAGCACCTTTTTATTCCGGTCGTAGATCAGGCCGCGCTGCGGCTGAATCTCCGTATCGCTGAGCTGCTGGCTTTCCGCCTTGCTCCGGTATTCATCCGCCTGAATCAGCTGAATCCGCACCAGGCTCGCAACATCCATCCCGAAAACGCCAAGAAGCAGCGCCACCAATACGGCGACAGCGCGTTGCACCATATGGCGCGATGGTTTTTTGCTCATGAAAATCATCATCCTTTCAAACTATTTACATGGATGAACGTGCTTTTATCGAAACAGCGGTGGCCGCACCGCCGCCGCACGGAAAGCCTGTTTCCGCGCGGCGTCAGCCAGCTCACCGCATCAAATTCTGTCTGCAACGCTCCGGCCGCGCCCGGCCGGAATCAGATGCCGTCTTATTCATAGGTATTGCCCTGCTAAAAGAGATATTCCAAAAAATCCTTGAATGCCGACCCGGAGGATGGCTTTTCCGCCTCTTGATCCGCGCTGGCAGAGGATTGCGTTTTGGCGCTCCCGGCCTCTTTCTGATTTTTCGCTTCTGCGCCTTGCTTTGAGCTCTCTGCATCCGCAGCGTCAGCCGCATCATCCGCCTGCCGACTCTTGCCGTTAGCAAGAAGCACCTCGTTATCCTGCGGGATATTGATGCATGCAACAGGCGCATCATTTTTCACCATGCCCAGTTTTTCGCGGGCATAGGCCTCCACCTTATCGAGGGAAAGCTTTGCGCTCAGCTCCATATTCAGCCGGGTGTTTTCGCTTTGTGCAATTGCCATCTGGTTTTCCAGCTGCCGGTAGGTGTGCGTCAATTCATCCTGACGGACCTCGCTGTAGAGCATCCCCCCCAAAAGGGAGATCAGGAGGCCGGAAACCAGGATGGTTTTCACCGTCCGGCGCAAGGAGTCAATATTTTCGCGCTGGCGCTGGAGGGCGTCTTTTCGCGGCTCGGGTACTTTGGTAAGCCTTTGGGGCGTTTTCTGCGGCCGGGCCGGGACACGCTGCGGCGCCGCCTGCGCGCGCTCAAAGCGCGAAAAATCATACGCGCCGCCTGATGTACGCTGTGCCATGGTTCGGTCTCCTTTCTATCATTAAAATAGGAATTGCATCATTTGATGCTGATCGTTTTGCAAGTTATTCGCCAAGCTTTTCCACCGCGCGGAGCTTGGCGCTGCGGCTGCGCGGATTCTTCTCCAGTTCCTTCTCAGAAGGCCCCTTCACCTTAAATGGCAGCCGTGCGCGTGGTTTTCTGCCGCAAACGCAGACCGGAAAATCCGGTGGGCAAACGCAGCCCTCGCACCAGGAGGCAAACCGCTGCTTGACCATCCGATCCTCCAGGGAATGAAACGTAATGGCGGCGAGCCTGCCGCCCGGGTTGAGCAGGCCGAACATCACATCGAGCCCGGTTGACAGCATGTCCAGCTCGCCGTTAACCGCGATGCGCAGCGCCTGGAACGTCCGCCGGGCAGGATGCCCGCCTTCCCGCCGCGCCGCGGCGGGGATGGAAGCCTTGACAAGCTCAGCGAGCGCAAGCGTCGTTTCCAACGGCTGCTGCTCGCGGGTGCGCACAATGTTGCGCGCAATGCTTCGGGCATAGCGCTCCTCGCCGTATTCGTTCAAAATGCGTGCAAGGGAACGTTCATCCAGCGTGCGCAAAAGCTCCGCCGCCGTCGGCCCCTGCTGGGACATACGCATATCGAGCGGCGCATCCGCATGGAAGGAAAAGCCGCGTTCCGGCGTATCCAGTTGGTGAGAGCTGACGCCCAGATCAACCAGAATACCATCCACGCCGGAGATGGCCAACCGGCCCAGCACCGTATCGAGGCGGGCAAAATTTTCCTGCACGATGGTCACCTGTGGCAAATGGCCAAGCCGCTCCTGCAAAACAGAAATGGCATCCGGGTCCTGATCGATGCAGATCAGCCGCCCGCCTGACGACAGCCGGGCCGCGATTGCCGCGGAGTGGCCGCCGCCGCCCGCTGTGCCGTCTACATAAATGCCGCCGGGCTTGATCTCCAACGCGTCAATTGCCTCGGTCAATAAAACAGGCTTGTGGGAGAATTCCATGCCGGAAAAGCTCCTTTATCTTCATATCGTCTTTGCTTTGGTCAGCGGCGTTACCGCTCCAGCACACTGCCGAAATCGTAGGAAACACCAAAATCATCCTCGCCCTCCGGCAGATCGAGCTTGCGGGTAAACTCCTCATACCACGCATCCGGGTTCCAAATTTCCACCTTACGGCCCGCGCCGGAGATGATGCACTCCGACTCAAGCTTTGCATAGCGCTTAAAAATGGCCGGGATTGTGATACGGCCCTGCTTGTCCGCTTCAATATCGAACGCGCTGCTCATGGTGCGCCGCTGCACCTTCCGCATTTGCTCGTCGAAGAGAGAAGCGTTGATCCGGTCTGAAATCTCTTTCCAGACCTCGTCCGGGTAAAGCACCAGAGCGGGAACCTGCGGGGCAAAGCAAAGGGTAAAGGAGGGGCCTAATTGCTCCCGAAATTTTGCAGGGATGAACAGGCGGCTTTTGGCATCCAGCCCATGCTCAAAAAAGCCCTTGAATTCCGCAGGCTTTTTTTCTTCGATCTGCGCGGCCGGCGCAAGCTGCACGGATCCCGCCGGCGCCGCAGTGTCTACAATGGCGTCAGCCGGAAGTTCTGCCATCTCCATTCCCCTCCCCTGCGAATCGATATGTGGGTTTTGGCTCCACTTTACTCTTTTTTGCTCCACTTGAGTGTTATTATACTAACTGACTCTTGAAAATGCAAGCGTTCAGACGAAAAAATATGCTTTATTGCAAAATAGCACTTATTTTTTAATACTCTTGTAGGGGTAAAAAAAGGAGGCACAAGATGTAGTGCCTCCCAATCAATATCATTATGAACCCTGCTTACTACTTTGAAAGAGCGATTAAAAACCCGCAGGCACTATAGCGCCTGCGGGTGAATATGATTCCTCATTCCGTCGTGGAGGGAATTTCCGCTTTTCCAACCCGGTGGATTTCATAGCAGGTTCCGATCTGCCCCGGGTAAGTCTCCAAAATAACGCCGTCATAAACCACCTTTACACGGTCGCCCTCCTGAAACTCCTCAAACCGGAGGGGGTTCCGGTTCTCATCCAATAAGTTTGCTTCTGCGGCCGGCACATAAATCCGATCACTCGAACGCCGCTCAGAGCTTTCCTCCTCCGGCTCCACGAGAAGCTCGTTTTCCGTACGTTGCACAACGGTAGCATACATTTCCCATCGGATAGTCCGATCTGTGCACGCCTGTAACAACAGCGCCACCAAAGCGAGCACCATGCAGCAAGCACCGATCCTCCGACCTCGTTTCCATAAATCGCGTTGCATTGCAGTAGCCCCTTCCTTGCTCAGTAATCCGATAAGATAGTAGAGGCTTTTTTTCTGCAAAGTGTTGCAACTGATGCCCCATTTTGTTTCCACGCGCCAGCCATCGTTCCCCGAATGCGTTGATACAATCCAATTGTGGCAACAAACTGACAGGCGCCTTTTCAGCGCAGTTGATCCCTGCGCAGCTGAATTTCCGCTTTGCCGTATTGTGCGCAGAGGAAGCCGCTCCCCTGCGGGAGAATCTCTTTTTGCAGCAGCTTATCGCACAGCGTATAAAGATCCCGCACTACCTCAACGGTCACCGGGTTGTGATAATCCTCTCCCCGCTCGCCTGCGCCTCGCTCCTGATTCAGATGGCCGCCGTACATCCGGTAGCCGGACAGCGGCTCCAGCTTTTTCAATAGGCGCGCAAGGCTGTCTCGATAATCGGAAAGCTTCAGGCAGCCGGGCAGCGCCATGAGGACGAACATGCCGCTGCCCACCGCGTCGCCTGTAAAAATGCAGCGGTGCTGATGGTCGACATATATCATGGAGCCCGGCGTATGGCCCGGCGCCTCCAGCACCTCGATCACATTCCCCCCTAGATCGATCTTTGTGCGGCCTGTGACCGGGACATAAGTTTCCACAAGGAACTTCTTTCTCGGCAACTTCCGCATACCGACGAGCACATCCGTCACGAGCCTGAGCGTGCCTTTCCACGCTGCGATATCCGCCCTGCCCAAGCAGACGGTCTCGAACTCATCCGCATGGTACATATGGTCGGGATGTGCATGCGTCAGGGCGAGCACGAGCGGTTTCTCCGTCAGCGTGCGCAGCACAGGCGTAAGCGGCCGCGCCTCCATCCCCGTATCGATCACCAGAGCACGATCCTCCCCCTCAATGAGGTAAAAGGACTGCGCATGTGCATCATCAATGTGCCATACCCCTTGCGCGATAGATTCGACCCGGTCGCCAAATGTTGTTGCAGTGCCTTCCAACGAAAACGCCTTCCTTTGATCCATATTCATAAAAGCGTTTTTATTATACCGTTAAAAATGGAATCTTACAATCACAGCTCGTTTTTCACCAGCATGCAAACTGCCCGCCCTGTATATGCGCATAATCCTTCTGAAACCACGCACACTGTCAAAGAAGCATTTTCCGGCTCCGTTTCCTTTTGACAATGATCTCCGATTGGATTATAATAGCCCTATTCATATGGAAATAAATTGACAACAAATGCAGCATGGGAGGCATTTTTTTGGAAATTATCAAACGCGAACAGGCGGTCGAATTCGACGCCTTTGTCAAAAGCCATTATAAAGCAAGCTTTATGCAGGGAAGCCCCTGGGCAGGCGTCAAAAAAAACTGGCAGTGGCGCGGCGTAATCAGCCGCGGGGCAGACGGCAAGATCGACGGTACGATGGCCCTACTCATCCGCAAGGTGCCCGGCATGCCCTATTCCCTGATGTACAGCCCGCGCGGCCCCGTGTGTGACCCGCATGATCGCGCAATGGTGAAAAAGCTCGTCGATGCGGCGGTCGAAGTCGGCCGCGAATTCAACGCCTACGTGCTGACCATGGATACGGATATCAAGGTGGACGACAAGGAATTTGCCGATCTGGTCAAAAGCCTCGGTTTTACCGTCGATTCCACCACGCAGAGCTTTGAAACCATTCAGCCGCGTTTCGTTTTCCGCCTCGATGTGGAAGGGAAGACGGAGGATGAAATCTTCAACGCCTTTGCCTCCAAGCACCGCTACAACATCCGTGTCGCCAAAAAGAAGGGTGTTGAGGTGAAAATCTGCGGCCCTGAGGCGGCGGAGGATTTCCACAAAATCATGATCGAAACCGGCAAGCGTGACGATTTCGGCATCCGCTCCACAGACTATTTCCGCAGCATCCTGGAAAATTTCGGTGAGGACGCACGTATCTATCTGGCCTATTACGAGGGGCAGCCCATTGCCGGCTCCCTCGCAATCCACTATGGAGATAAGGTTTGGTATCTCTACGGCGCATCGTCCAACGAGCATCGCAATGTCATGCCGAACTATCTGGTGCAGTGGGAAATGATCCGCTGGGCAATCGAAACGAACTGCCGCATTTATGACTTCCGCGGCGTGTCCGGCTATCTGGACGAAAGCAATCCTCTCTATGGCATCTACCGCTTCAAAAAGGGCTTCAGCGGGGAACTTACGGAATTCATCGGCGAGATGAATCTCATCATCAAGCCGTCTGCATTCAAGCTCGTCACCCTCGGTGAAAAGACCTATAAAAAGCTGCGCACCGTTAAGCGCAGGCTGGCAGAAAAGAAATAAAAATAAACCTAGGAAATGCCGTTTGAAACGGCATTTCTTATTGATTCAAAACGGATGTGTCAGAAAGGGAGGCTTTGCCGTGCGCTATGTCGTAGAGCGGGATTATTTGGCCAATAATATCGAAACCGTGAAAAAGGAGATGGGGGGCGTCCCTGTCATCGGAACGGTCAAGGCAAACGGCTATGGCCTGGGCACGGTGCAGTTTGCACGGGAGCTTGTTGACAACGGCGTTCATCTGCTCGCCGCCGCCCGCCCCGGAGAGGCCGCCGCCGTGCGCAGCGCCGGCATTGACTGCCCGATCCTGCTGCTCAGCCCCGTGGCGGATGAAAACGAGGCAGAGCTTTTGATCGACCGCCGCATCACGGCCTGCGTCGGTTCCCGCGAAAGCGCTCTCCTGCTGGAAGAAACCGCTCAAAAGCGCAACGCTGTGATAGAGGCGCATTTAAAACTGGATACCGGCTTCGGCCGGTATGGGTTCCTCCCCGGTGAGGAGGAGGAAATCGCCAAGCTCTGCGCAGGGCTGCCGCACCTGAAAATCACAGGTTGCTTCACGCACTTTTCCAATGCCTTCGGGAAAGACCCTTCCTCCGTCAACCGCCAGATGAAAACCTACCGGGAGATGATACAAAAGCTCGAGCAGGCAGGCATGGCGCTCGGCATGAAGCATGCGGCCAATTCGACCGCCGCGCTCCGGTTCCCGGATACTCGGCTAGACGCGGTGCGGATCGGCTCCGCCTTTTTGGGCAGGCTGTCGGTGCCAAACGTATGGGGGTTCCAGCGCGTGGGACACATGGAGTGCGAAATTACCAGCGTGAAACACTTGCCCAAGGATTCCAACATTGGCTATGCGGATCTCTACCGCACGCCGCGCGATATGGTTGCCGCCGTTGTTCCGGTGGGGCACATAGACGGCTTTGGGCTGGTAAAGGCAAACGACCTCTGCCGCCCGGTGGACAAACTGCGGTATCTGGTGCATGCGGTGAAGGATTTTTTCCGCGATACTCAAATTTACGGTCATCTCAACGGCAAGCGTGTGCCACTCGCGGGCCGGATCGGGCTGACAAATGTTGTTTTTGATGTGACAGGAGTGGATTGCCGCCCGGGGGATATTGTCACACTCGACGTGAATCCCCTGATGGTAGACAGCGGTGTTTTACGGGAGTATGTATGACTTCCATATTTTATAAAATTCCAAATCAAACGGCGGCCTCCTGCCCACACAGGAAGCCGCCGTTTGCTATCATCCGGCTCAATCAGCCAAAAATGCCGATGCCCTTGAGAATGCTGTCGAATACCGTGGAAACGATATTCTGAGCCTCAGCGCTCGCGCCTGCCGAGCTAAGAATCCCCTCTACAAGTGAAAAGATAGAACTGAGCATGTTTTTTCCTCCTCCTAATATCATTGAGATACCTCTGCAATTTATTGAAAATTGATTCATTACAAATGCGACAATAAATACGCATCAGCATCTTTAAAATTATTGTATTCGACAAATTTGCCTATTTTGTTACAAAATTATGAACAAAGCGACGCTTTCCAAAAAACAGTAAATAATCTTATTCTTTTAACCGAAATCCGTAAAAATTATCGTTCTCCTTCCGGGATGTTTTTCAAAAGCAAAAAAGGGCTGCCGCAAAATGAAACACATTTCGCAGCAACCCATTCTAACGTTTTTTGTTAAGGCCAGTGGCCTTTGACCAGCGGCCTTTAAGACCAGCGACCTTTATAATCGTTGGGATAAATTTCAAGCACCTCAAACGATATCACGCCGGCAGGCACCTCAACCTCCACCGTGTCGCCCAACCGGTGGCCTAAAAGTGCCTTACCAACCGGGGATTCATCGGAGATCAGGCCAATATCCGGATCCGCCTGCGCAAAGCCAACAATCTGGTAATCCTCTGTTTCGCCCATCTCCAGATCCTTGAGCTTCAGTTTGGAGCCCACATGGATCACTTCTGTGCCCAGTGCATCCTCATCGAGCACCTTCGCATTTTCGAGCATCGCCTCGATTTCGCCGATGCGAGCTTCCAACTTGCCCTGCTCGCTTTTGGCTTCGTCATACTCGCTGTTTTCCGACAGGTCGCCAAAGGAAAGCGCCACCTTGATCTTCTCCGCCACTTCCTTACGCCCGACGGTTTTTAAATTTTCCAGCTCCGCCTGTAGTTCATGCAGGCCGTCATAGGTTAATAAAATCTCCTGCGGCATCTTTACCATCCTTTCAGGCCCCGTATGAGGCAGTGCAGTTGTTAGACAGTTGAGTTGTTAAAATAACGCAATGTTGTTATTATAATAAAACAGGCGGGCGCTGTCAAGTGATTATCGGGCTGATTCAGCGTCTGGCAGCCTCTTCCCACAGTCGTTTCAGGCACAGCATATCCTTGCGGTAGCGAAGGATCGAATCGCCTTTGACAAACTCCAGCACAAGGTCGCCTTGAAAGCCCTGTGCCCGCAGCTCCCGCAAAAAGGAACCGATTTCTTTTTCCCCTTTTTTCAGCGGGTAGCGGCGCGACCCGCTCTGATTCCAGCAAAACAGATGGGCAACCTCCGTTTGCCCCGCTACGGCGCGCAGGTTTTCAAAATCCTCCCCCGCATACATCGGCTGCCAATAGGTTTTCAAGTTTTCCACGCCGCACTGCTTGAGGTAGGCAAGGCAGGTTTCCGCCGTGTCATTATAGGTATTCCGGTGAAATTCTGAGGCAACCGTTATCCCATATTCCGCCGCAATCCCAGAAAGACGCCGTCCTTCCTCCACGAGCCCGGCAAGCGTTTGTGGGGAGGTTTCGCTGCTTCCCCGCTCCCCCAACCAGACGCGGATCACCTGCGCGCCGAGTGCCTTGGTGATCTCGCATAGCGATCGAAACACATCCAGCTGCTCGCTGCCGATTGTATAATAGCTGCCGTAGGAGCGCGTTTGAATCCCGGCCTGCTCGCAGCCCTGTCGCACTTTACGGGCGGTTTTTTCATCCGTCACATGAACGTCTCCGCCCCATTCGATGCACTCCGCCCCACTCTCCTGTGCCAGCCGGATGATTTCTTCGCAGGTGAGCTTTCGAAAGGTAACGCTTGTTAAACCAACCAAGATGCTTCGCCTCCTACGCCATCGTTTCCAGCATTTGCAGGGTCACGCCATAGCGCGTTTGCTCCCCGGCGGACCAGCGGCCAAATTCCTCGATCATATATTCTGCCATGCGCCAAACCTCCTGCCCCATGCTCCCTGCGATATGCGGGGTCAAAAAAGCGTTTTTCCGCCGCATCAGGGGGTTCCACGGCGCATACGGCTCTTGTGTGAGCACATCGAGCAGCGCAGCCCTGCCCGGCTCCTCACGCAGCGCGCGGGCAAGATCCTTTTCCACCACCTGCCGGCCCCGGCCGGTGTTGATAAACGTGGCGTTCGGCTTCATCCAGGAAAACAGCTCATAGGTAAAAATCCCCGCCAGCTCCTCCTTATTCGCCAGGTGGTTTGAAATCACGTCGCAGGAGGAAAACAGCTCCGGTAGGCTCACAAGGCGCACCCCAAGCGAACGCGCGCGCTCCTCGCTTAAATACGGGTCATAGGCCAGCACTTCGCAGTCAATGGTTTTCAGCCGTTCGCACACAAGCGAGCCAATGCTGCCAACCCCGACGATGCCGACCCGCAAGCGGTAATTGCCAGGGTGCCTCTGCGCCATGCGCTGCGCGCCCCAATAGCCCCTTTTACACCGGCCTGCTGATTGGAAATAGCCCTTGGCCGCAAGCACAATCTGCGCAAAGGTGAATTCTGCCACCGGAACGGCATTCGCCTGCCACGCGCTGAACACCTCTACCCCACGCTCCAAAAACGGCCGGGCAAAATACTGAACCGTCCCCGCGGCGTAAAACACGGCGCGCAGGTTCGGGAAATAGGTTTGTATCTCCCGAGCGGAGAGCGGTGCCATCCCCCATGTGGAAAAAAGCGCTTCGCATTCACGCGTAAAGCGCTTATGCTCCTCCAACGTGGCTTTTGAGAGCACCGGGCCATATAGCTCGCCCAGCGATGCGAGCCTTTCCCGCAGCTCCTCTGAAAAAACCCGTTGCAAATTTTTGGGTTCTTCCGATAGCAAGGCAATTTTCATTCCGCTCTTTCCTTTCCCAAACGCTGCCGTTTTTTATTGTGCCGTGCCGTAGCCCTCCAGAACCACCGTAAAGCGATGATTGGGCGAAGCCTGCATTTCTGATGATTTCATGCCGAGCGTTGTATTTCCGTGGCCGCTCTCGCCTGGCTTGAGCAGGCCGATGCCTGCGGTAGTGGCCTTCACCTGTTTTCCGCTTTCATTCAGCCATTTGATCCGCACGGTGCAGTTCTTTGCGCCGTCCACCCCATCCTCAAGCCGCTTGGCGCTACAGCTAAATTGAAAGGAGCAGCCGTCGCCGCTCATTTCTACAGCTGAAATTTTGGCATCCGTAATCTGAAACCGGGCGCCATAACACACAATTTCCAACGGAAATTTTTGCGAAAAAGTAAAAGCAGCCGTCTTTTGCGCGCTCGGCACAGTCGGTGTGCTTTCCACCCGCTTGACCGCCGTTTTTTCAACTGCACCCGTGGCGGAGGGCTTTTCCGATGCAGAAACCTTTCCCGTTGCCAAGGTGTTGGAAGGTTCTGCCGCCAGTGTGATGGATGGCTCCGTAAGGGTCGCCTGTTCGCGCGACGGGTTCGTTTCTTCCGTCTGCCCGTCCGCCGGCAAGGAGCCCACCGTTTTCGCCGGCTCTTCCTCCCCACCGGAACATGCCGCTAACGAGGCGACGAGCATCGCCGCCAACAGGAATGCTGGAAGTCGTTTTTTCATTCTTACCACTTGAAATTGCAACCCCTCATGCATATGATGAGATAGTTCCATCTTACTACACCCGTTTTTCACTGTCAATTCCAGCCCTCAGCGCAAAAGAAAACCGATACAAAGAGCGAAAAAGCTGTTATACTGTTACTCAGAAAAAAGCGGGAGGAAAACGCCAATGGAATTCCAAACATTCTTCTATCGCACGCTGGAGGAACTCCGGCGGGAAATCAGGGAGGTGCTGCGCAACCTTCCGCACATGCTCGCGCCGGACGGAACCTTCGCCTCCATGATCGAAACCATTGATATTTTAACAGCACAGGAAGCCCTGCTCCTCGCCATGGAAATGGCGGGAGAGGCGATGGGCAGCTACGGGAGCGCCTTGTATCTGGATGCTTCAGGCGGCGTATTGCCGGAAAATCCGGCGCACAGCCGGGACAGGCTGATCACGCAGAACCGCGTTTGCCGCCTGCAAAAGCCGCTTCCGATTCCAGAGGCGGATACCTGGTTTGAAACAGTGTGGGCACAGTACCTTGCCACGCAGCCGGCCAATCCGCTGGAAGGAGTGGATGAGATGATCAAAAGCAAAGGAGCGGATCGACCATGAAACGGGTTCACAAATTAGAAATTCACCTGGAAGCACCCTTCACGCGCGCGCTTCTGTTTTCAGCAACCATCCTCCTCTCGGCATGCGCCGTCTGGTTTACCCCGCAGGTTTTCCCCGTTGCCTCCTCCCTGCGCTTTTCTAACAGCATTCTGTCCATGTTTCTTTTTGCCCTGTATGGGGTGCTCTTTTATAAAACCCTGCGCCGCCGGAACTTACGCGTCTGGCAAACGGCATATCCGCTGGGGCTTCTGTACGCCGCCTTTCTGGTGCTTGGCACGCAGTTATCCGCCCAGGAAAAAATTGACTGGAAGGACGGCGGGCTCTACGGTGCTGTAATCGCCTTCTCTTTTGTTTGCTGCGCGCTGTTGACGCTCCTCTGGAACTGGCTGGATCAGCGCAACAGCCGCCCCGAGAAAGCCCCAGGACAGCAGAGTGCCCTATGGCAGCGCTTCGCGCGGCTGCGCCACAAACGGCTCCTGCTCTGGCTTTTGCTGATCGCCTGCTGGGTTCCGGTTTGGCTCGCGGTTTTTCCCGGCCTTTTCTGCTACGATGCCAACGCCCAGTGGAGGCAGATCGCATCAAACGCCGTTACAGCGCACCACCCGCCCCTGCATACGCTGCTGCTCGGCGGGACGATTCAACTGGTGCACGCGCTGACCGGCTCCTATAACGCCGGGATTGCCGTATATACGTTTGTACAAATGCTGATCGTCACCGGCTGCTTTACATACACGCTCTCCCGCATGGCACGCTGGGGCGTTTCCCGCAAACTACTGCTTTTTTCCGCTGCTTATGCTGCCTTATTCCCCGTGATCCCAATGTTTGGGCTGTGTTCCTCCAAGGATACGCTGTTTAGCGCGTTCACCCTGCTGTTTCTGACGCTGCTGATCGATCTTCTGCGTAAGCCGGGGCAGTTCTTCGCCTCTTCGTGGAAGATCGTCCGCCTGATCACCGTAACATTTTTGATGAACGCATTCCGTAACAACGCCGTGTATGCGCTCGTTCCATTTCTTCTGTGCGTCCTGCTCCTGCTCAAACGGTTCCGCGTTAAAATTTCGCTGGTGCTTGCCGCCGCGGTGCTGCTCACCGTTGCCTATACAGGCCCTTTTTTCTCCCTTCTGCAAATCCAGCCGGGGAAAAACCGGGAGATGCTTTGCGTCCCCATGCAGCAGCTCGCGCGCGTTTACCGGGACAATCCAGACGCCTTTGATGAGGCACAGCGGCAAACGCTATTTCAATATCTGCCGGAGAAGGGCTTGCAGCTTTACCAGCCGCGCTGGGCGGATCCTGTTAAATCGTCGTTTCGCGATGAAGCCTTTGTATCGGACAAAAAAAGTTTCCTTTCTCTTTGGCTGCAAGCGGGGATTCGAAACCCCGGCCTGTACCTCGATTCCTTTCTGGAGAACACACTCTACGCCTGGTATCCGGACAGCGTGATTGACGGCTATAACCGACAAGCGACCGCTGAGGACGACAGCGTTTATCCCCTTGGCAAAACCAGCTATATGGAATTTCGCGTGGAAAGGCCGGGATCACTCGACAGCAAATTCCCCGCCCTTTACCAGCTGTATGAAAAAATTGCAAAGGATTACGGCGTTTATCAAGTCCCAGTGATCTCCATGCTGTTTTCTGTAGGCTTTCAGCTATGGGGATTGCTTGCCAGCCTCTTTTACGCCGTGCACCGCAAGCGGAAGGCAGCGTTCTTGCCGGCGCTGTTTATGCTGCTGCTGAGCATGACGGTTCTTCTGGGGCCGATGATACTGGTTCGATATTTTCTGATCCTGTTTTTCGCGCTCCCCCTCACCCTCTCCTTTTTACTGCAAGCGGATTTATTCCAGGCGCAGGAGTAAAAAGGAGAATCCATTTTTAAAAAACAGTATGCAGAAAGCCCCCTGCGGTGCAGGGGGCTTTTATCCTCATAAGCTTGCCCGTTTAAAGCGATTTCAGCAAACCCGGCAGCCGCTTGAGCGCTCCGGGCACGCCCTTGAGGATTTTCCCCATGCCCTTTGCGAATTGATCCTCATTGAGGATCAGCAAAAGGCCATCTGCCATATCGGGGCTGAATACGCCCATGCTATCTGCAATGAAGAGCTTCACCGGCGACTGAACGGCGATTCCGCCCGCCATGGAATCCGGATCAATGAATTTTCCCATCAGGCGGTTGATGCGGCCACCCCACTTGCTTACATCCTTTGCATCCTCAAAGGTGCTCGTGTAGGTGAGCGGCTGGCTCTGATCCCGCTCGCTGGGAGGAATTGCATGGCCAAGCACCTCTTCAAACTCGCTATCCGGCACATGGGTGATATCGCCGCTGTAATAAGAAGGGGCAGCCGCCCTGTCAACCGGGCACGCTGCTTCTGCGGAGGGCTGCACCTCCACACTGCCCTCCAGCCGGATATCACGGCTGGAGGCGCCCACAAGAATGTGAAATGCGCCGCGCTCCACCTGCCAATCGCCGCATTGCGTATTGTAGTAGGCGAAGGCGCGTTTGTCGAGCGTGAGGGTAACCGTTTTTTCCTCCCCCGCTTTCAGGAACACCTTTTGAAAGGCCTTAAGCTCCTTGGGCGCGCGGTAAACCGTGCTGTCCACATCGGCCACATAAACCTGCGCGATTTCCGCGCCGTCTACCCCGCCTGTATTCTTCACCTGGAAGCTGACGGTGAGCGTATCCGTATCCTTCATGGTGGATGCGGAAAGGGCTAAATCGCTGTATGCAAAGGAGGTGTAAGACAGGCCGTATCCGAAGGGGAAACGCACAGGCACATCCGCCTTATCATAATACCGGTAGCCCACATAAATCCCCTCCCGGTATTCCACGGAAACCGATGTGCCCGGGAAATAATTCGCGCTCGGTGCATCGGAAAGCGCCATCGGGTAGGTTTCCGCGAGCTTTCCGCAAGGGTTCACATCGCCAAAGAGGATATCCACCACGGCGCTGCCGCCCGCCTGCCCGCAGAGGTGGCTGTGCAGGATGGCCGGCACCTCGTCGGCCCACGGCAGCTCAACCGCCGCGCCGCCCGCCAGCACAACGATCACATGTGGGTTCACCTTTGCAACCGCTTCCACCAGCCGGTTGTGCTGGGGCGGAAGCTGCATGTGCCTGCGGTCGCAGCCTTCTGTTTCATATTCATCCGTCAGCCCGATGAACAGGATCGCCACGTCAGCCCCCTTGGCCTTGGCCACCGCCTCGGCGAGATAAACGTCGTCCGGCGTTTTATCCTTCTTGTCTGTGGAGTAGCCGGGCGCATACTCAACGGAGATGCCCTCCTGCATCATGGTATCATAGGCACAGTCCAGCTGGACGGGGTTAATCAGGGAGCTGCCCGCCCCCTGGTAGCGCGGCTTTTTCGCCATCTCGCCAATCACGGCAACGCGCTTGTTTTTTTGCAGCGGCAGGAGCCCGCCGTCGTTTTTCAGCAGCACCATGCACTGCCCGGCAATTTTGCGCGCCAGCGCGTGATGCTCTGCCGGGTCGTAGATGTAGCTGCCGAGCGCCTTTTCGCTCTTCTTGGCGAGGTCGATCAGGCGGTCAACCATCTGATCGAGAAAATCCTCCGAAGTCCTGCCGTCGCGCACCGCCTGTGCGATCGCACGGTCATTCGCCCCGCCGGAGAACGGCATTTCCAGCTCCTGGCCGGCCAAAAGGCCCTCCACACGATCGTTCTCGGCGCCCCAGTCGGTTACCACAAGGCCCTTGAAGCCAAAATCCCCGCGCAGCACATCGGTCAGCAGCCATTTGTTCTCCGCACAATAAACGCCGTTTAAGCGGTTGTAGGCGCACATCACCGTCCATGGCTGCGCCTTTTTCACAGCGATTTCAAACGGCGCGAGGTAAATTTCCCGCAGGGTGCGCTCATCAACCACCGCATTCACCGTCATGCGCCGGGTCTCCTGATTGTTGGCGGCATAGTGCTTGATGGAAGTGCCGATTCCCTTGCTCTGTACGCCGTTGATAAAGGCCGCCGCCAGCTCGCCCGCCAGAATGGGGTCCTCCGAAAAATATTCAAAATTGCGGCCGCAAAGCGGCGAGCGCTTGATATTCACGCCCGGCCCCAGCAGCACGGAAACCTGCTCCTTGCGGCATTCATCCCCCAACGCCTGCCCCATCTGATAAATCATCTCCGGATCCCATGAGCAGGCGGTGGCCGAGGCCGTGGGATAGCAGATTGCGGGCGCACCCTTCAGCACCGAATGGCCTTTTTCACTGGTTTTCTCAGCGCGCTTACGGATGCCGTGCGGGCCATCTGTCAGCATCACGGAGGGGATACCCACCCGTGGTACGCCCTCGCTGTGCCAAAAATCATGGCCGGAGCATAAGCTCACCTTTTCCTCCAGCGTCATTTTTTGAATCAAATCCGCATATTGCAGTGCCATATGTATCCTCCTGTCCGATCAATCAAAAGCATGTGGCCAAGCTGTGTTTTCCCATCCAAAACCGGCTAGCACCGCAAAGCGGCCTGAAGCGCTACCGCGTCATCCGGCTGTATCGCGAAATCAGACTTTGGCCATCTCTTTTTCCTCTGCGTCTGCTTCCTTCTTTTTGTGGAAAAGGATTTTATCCACCGGGAAATACAGGAAGAACTGCAAGGTAGAGCAAACGGCTGTCGCAATATTTCTGGCGGCCGCCTCTGGCCAGCCAATCCCATTGAGAATCCAGCCGTATATCGTGGGGTTGAGCCACTGGGAGAAAAGGATTAAGGCGATGGTGAAAACGATATAGATCGGGAGGACAACCTTCGTATTTGCGCCGGAATGAAAGGTTTTTTCCTTATTAATGAAAAACGCAACGATCTGGGCTGCTATGTTGGAAAGCGCAAAGGAAAGAAAGTAGCCAAGCCCGCCATCCGATACCGGATAATGAAACACAAAGAAATCACAAGGCGTGTTGTAAAGGCTGCGAAATACCAGCGGCAGCAGGTTCACCAACCCAAACTGCACAATGCAGGCGCCCAAGCTCACAAAGATAAACTTAACAAACTGCCATAGCGTTAACACTCCTGAGCCTTTGCTTTCGGCCTTTTTGTCGATTTGATTCAATTTTCCCATACATAGCGCCCCTTTTCTGTTTAGTTTCACGCCATTTTATCATGTCGAACATAAAAAAACAAGTAAATGAGCGAGAAAAGTATTGTTTCCGTTCTCTTTTCTGCGCCTTTGGCAGTAATTTTGCCGCAGATCCATCATACATCTTTTTTGTCAATGCTCTTTATGATAGAAAAAGCGAACGCGGGGCAGCGGGTTTCCCCCACCCTGCGATTTCCCCAATGCGGCGCAACCCGTATCACTCTGCGAAAATCTGAATTTTTTCCATAATTGTAAATATGATTTAATTTGCAACATCTAGAATTATTTGATTTTGTACCTCATTTGTCATTTATTTAATCAATTAATTTATTTTTTTAATAATAGTTTTAAATTATTAGTTAAATTTGCTTGACTTTTTATATCTCATACGCTATCATACGAATGTTCGGTTCTTCGTATTGTTGCAAATTGAATCCTAAGGAGGCGCATCCAGTGGAGAAAAAATTGCATTCCTCACGAGAAAATGTGCGGTATATGCTGCACAATTGGTGGGAATGGGATCGGAAAAGCATATGGTTCTGCGCGCTGCGCGTTCCGGCGTTGGTGCTGCTGCCGATGCTCACGGCCCTCATCCCCAAGCTGATGATCGACTGCATTACACAGAGCGTATCGGTTCCCATTATGATCGGGCTGATTGCGGCCATGTCAGCTCTGGTCGCTGCACTGAGCTGGGTTGATCCATTTCTACAGGGCAAAATGACCGGCGTCGCCCAGGCGGCGGCGATCCGCTACAGCATCCTCACCTTCCGCAAGGCTATGACGGCCGATTATGAAAACATGGAAAGCATGGAAGGCAGGGAAAAATTCGAACGCGGCCGTGGGTTTGCGCTGTACGGGCGTTATTCCGACAGCCAGGCATTCTATGAAATCATCGTGAGCCTCTGCGCCAATGCCACCGGTATCGTCTCCTACCTCGCGGTTCTTTCCGCGCTGCGCCCCACGATGCTTCTGTTGATTGCTGTTACATGCGTCGGGGAGTTCTTCCTAGTGCGCTACACTGCCAAGGCGGAACTGGATACGCGCAAAAAAAACAATCCCCTTTGGGTCCGGTTTGATTACCTTTATAAAAACGCGCACAACTTCTCCGCCGGTAAGGATATCCGCCTCTATGGCGCTGGGGATTGGTTTTTGTTCATCCTCGCGCAGTTGACTGCTACCTATACCAAAGTGATCGGCAAATATACGCGGCAGGTATTCACGTTCAGCGCGGGCCGCGCGCTGCTCTCCATGCTGCGCGAAGCAGTGGCCTACATCTATCTGATCGGCAGTGTCTTAGCAGGAACAATGGGTGTTTCTGACTTTATCTTCTATTTCGGCATTGTCACAGGATTTGCCGCATGGATTCTCGGCATCACACAGCAGCTTCAAAATCTTGATATGGTGGCCACGGAATGCGATCACTTCCGTGCGTTTCTGGAAATGCCGGACCGCCCGCGGCTGCAAAGCGCCTCTGCCCTGCCCGCCAAAGGGGCGCAGCCCTGCTCCATCACCTTTGAAAACGTGGACTTCCGCTATCAGGGCAGCAAAAGCCTGACGCTCAAGCAGATGAGCTTTACTGTCCAGCCGGGTGAAAAGATTGCCATCGTTGGTGAAAATGGCGCTGGCAAAACCACCTGTATCAAAATTCTGTGCGGTTTTTATCAGCCGACGAGCGGCCGCGTGCTGGTAAACGGAATCCCCTCCTCCGACTATGGGCGGGAGGCCTACTATTCCCTGTTCTCCGCCGTGTATCAGGATTATAACTTCCTGCCGATGTCCATCAATCGGAATGTATGCTTGTGCGAAGAGGAAGAGATCGATTATGGCCGGCTCGAATGCGTGCTCAGGCAGGCCGGGATCTGGGAGCGCATTGAGCAGCTGCCGGAAAAGGGGAAAACGCAAATGATCAAGCAGGTGCATGAAAACGCCGTGAATCTTTCCGGCGGTGAGCAGCAAAAACTCTTGCTTGCGCGCGCGCTTTATCACGACGCGCCGGTGCTTGTGCTCGATGAGCCCACAGCCGCGCTCGACCCGATTGCAGAAAATGAACTCTATCAAAAATACAATGCGCTGACAAGCAATAAAACCTCTTTCTTCATTTCTCACCGGCTTTCTTCCACCCGCTTCTGCGATCGGATCCTGTTCATCGCGGATGGCCGGATTGCTGAAATGGGCACCCATGAGGAGCTGATGGCGATGCACGGCGCCTATTGGCGCATGTTCCAAATTCAAAGCCATTACTATAAAGAGGAACACCCCGCACAGGCCAAACGAGAGGAGGCCATAGTTTGAAAGTAAACTTTCAAACTTGGAGTTTTGTGCCTTTGCCGCAAAAACAGCGGCGGCAATTTTGCTTTGCAAAACCGCACAAAACATCCGGAAAGGAATAATGATTAATATGAAAGCGATGACCACACTCCAAAAAATTGGGAGAGGCTTCCGGGAAATCCACCGGCTGGAGCCGCAGCTCATCCCGCTGACGATGGCGAGCGGCATCACCAAATCCGCCCTCCCCTTTGTGAATCTCTATTTTTCCTCCCGGATCATTGATATCCTTTCCACCACGCGTGAGAGGAACGCCCTGATCCTGTTCGTCTCCCTGGCGCTGGCGATCAACCTGTTCCTGTTCATTACCTCCCGCACGCTGGAGAACCGCTACTATATGTCGCGCGGCCTGCTCTATAACAAGGAGCGCGGCGAGGTCATCCGCAAGCTCTATACGCTGGATTATGAAAAGCTGGAAAGCCCCGCTTTCCAAACCCTGTTGCATAAGCATCAGGAGGCGATGGATAAAGCGGGCTCCTCCCTCTACCGCCTGAGCTGGATGCTCTCCAACTGGGTGGCAGGCGCGACAACGCTGGTGTTTGCCCTGGTTCTGCTCTTCCCTCTGCTGAAAATCAGCTTCCAGGGCGGCAAAACCTTTGTGGAATCACCGTGGTTTGCGGTTGCCCTGTTCGCCGCCATTGGGGTCGCAGTGGGGATCATCCTCATCATCAGCCGTAAAATCAGCAAGGAATGGTTCCGTTTGAGCGAGCAGTATATGGGGATCGACAGGTTATACGACTATTACACAGAAATGATCTCCGATTATAAAACCGGCAAGGAGATCCGCACCTATCAGGAGCAAATGATTATCGAAAAGGATGCCACGCAGCTGCTACTCAACGATGGGATCGCTATCCAGAAAAAAATCGCCGCCAACAGCGCCAAATCCAGCTCTCTGATCGCAATCATTGGCGCGGTGATCGGCTTTGGTATTTACCTTTTTATCGGGCTCAAGGGGCTCATCGGCCTGTTCAGCATCGGCAGCCTCGTGTGCTATACGGGCAGCTTCATGCAGGTGGTGCAGGGCGTTACCGCCATTGCAAACACCACCGGGCAAATCCCGCAGATTATCCCCACACTCGATTATTATTTTGACATCCTCCACACCGAATCCGGCAAGCAGGCCGGCACGCTCCTGTCACAGATGGACACGCCGGTCTCCATTGAATTCCGCAATGTTAGCTTCAAATACCCGGAATCGGAAACCTATGCGCTGAAGAATTTCTCTATTCAGCTGGAAAATGGAGAGAAGCTCGCCGTCGTTGGGCGCAACGGCTCCGGAAAGACGACCTTCATCAAGCTCCTGTGCCGCCTCTACGACCCACAGGAGGGCGAAATTCTTTTAAACGGCGTCAATATCCGCGAATATGACGATGCCGCTTATCGGCAGCTCTTCTCTGTGGTATTTCAGGATTTCAGCATGTTCTCCTTCCCCCTGGCGCAGAATGTATCCGTTGCTGATACATATGAGGACGCGCGCGTCTGGGCCTGCCTAGAGGAAGCGGGCATCGCGGACGATGTACGCGGGATGGAGCAGCAGCTCGATACCTATCTTTACAAGGATGTGGAGGAAACCGGCGTGGAAATTTCCGGCGGCGAGGCGCAAAAGCTCGCCCTTGCAAGGGCGCTGTATAAAAACGCACCGTTTATCGTGCTGGATGAGCCGACGGCCGCGCTCGACCCCATCGCAGAATACGAGATATACTCCAAATTCAACCGCCTGGTAGGCAACAAAACGGCGATCTACATCTCCCACCGCCTGTCCTCCTGCCGGTTCTGCAAACATATCGCGGTGTTCCAGCAGGGCGAGCTCGTTCAGCTCGGTACGCATGAGGAGCTGATCCGGGATCCATCCAGCGCGTATTATGAGCTGTGGAACGCACAGGCGCAATATTATTGCTAAGCTTTCCGAAATAGAGTAGCAAAAAAAGCTGTTGCAAAGCGCATCGCATGAAAAAAAACAAGGGGCTGCAAAATGCAAAACATTTTGCAGCCCCTTGTTTTTCCGTTTCCCTTCTTGCATCAAACCGCCGCAGGGCGCTCCCTTTTTTATGAAAAGGGAGCGCCCTGTTTTTTCGTTCACAATAACCTGGCAGCGCTTACACCTACCTATTTCTCCGCCCCGCTGTTTTCCTGCAGCTTCACCAAGCTCCTGATCTGCTCCAATGCGTAATCCTGAAACACAGGGCGCAAGGATTTAAAAATACGAAGCGCTTCTTCTGCCCGCTGGTCAGGGTACGAATCGCCTGCGAACATTCTGCCCTCACCATGGAACAGCCATTCTTCGTTGACGCCGTATAATTCACAAATATGCCTGAGCAGTAATTCCTTCGGCTGAACCCTGCCGTATTCCAAGTTGCTGATTACATCGCGGCTCACGCCCAGCCGCTCGCCAAACTCTCTCTGTGACAGCTTTAAAGCGATCCGAATCGCCTTGATACGGTCTTTCAACTGATACGCCTTCTTTCAAAATAAAAATGCAGCACTACCATAGGCCCCGCATTCCTGCAATATTGTGCGGAGCCAAATAGCTTCTGTGATTGTAACAAATCCGCCCGTGGCCGTACCGCCAATGATCATACCATATGTGTAAAGCACCCCATCTGCAAAAAATGGCGTTGCCGCCGTGCGGCAGGAGGCGTTTTGCGCCGACAGGCATTTTTCCAATGCTTCAAACTTTGTTTGAAGCCATCATACCATGTGCAAAGCATCCCATCTGCAAAAAATGGCGTTGCCGCCGTGCGGCAGGAGGCGTTTTGCGCCGAC
>OIZU01000693.1_pt1 | contig 23997 bp, 30 predicted proteins | sample 1588661 | NCBI WGS metagenome assembly OIZU01 (sample SAMN03283257) | human gut metagenome | biome: human-associated habitat; material: feces | host: Homo sapiens | place: USA | collected 2013 | reverse complement strand
AAGAGTGCAAGGTATCAGACAAGGCAAGGGAGAGATTCCAGCGTCCGCCATATCAAGTCATGGACGTGGCGGGCTATATGGCAAAGAAATATGACATAAAAAGGGAGATGAGAGAGTGAAAGAGTTATTTGGCCGGTACAGACGTAACAGGCGTGAACTGGATTTGATAGCGGATCAGATTGACCGCTTGAATGAACGACTTGAGGATGTGCCGGAGGTAGCAGGGAAAGTTACAAAGTCAAGCAAAGACTTTCCGTACATAGAAGAGCATATGACTGTGCGGATGAAAGAACCGAAGGAGGCTACTCTGATTAAGGATAAGCTCCGGAAGAAAGAAAAAAGACAGAAGCAGCTTTCGCAGGAGATTACAAAGGTAGAGAACTTTATTGATGGTCTTCCAGAAGGAATTGAGAAGCAGATCATGGAGATGGTATACTTGGAGGGGATGAGTCAAACTGATACAGCGGAGATGCTAGGGTATACGCAGGCAAGGGTATCCCAGATTATAAGAAACACATTGAAAGATTTATAACATTTATAATTTAGATATGTTATAATTATTCTAGAGCAATTGGGACAAAGTTCTGGTTGCAACCATCACACAAACAGAAGATGCTCTGCACAAGTTGCAGGGCGTTTTCTTGTGCACTTTTCCGATATTACAAATATAGAACAAGTATTCTGTCATATAAACACCACCACACAAGACGGAAAATGACACGGAATGTTGATAATTGTCAGAATTTGGTATATTATTTAAAGAAAGCGTGGCGTTTTAGAAACTGGTTTGTGTGGAGGAAATTTGAAATGGAAGAAACAGTAAGTACAATTACGGTAGGTGTTATAACTGATTTAGCGAAAGATGGTATTAAGTATGTCTGTGAAAAACTGAATGACTATCGAAAAGAAATTAATGCTATGGATTCAATAGATTTTGGAGATGCATATGAAACTTATATAAAGACATCATATGAGAAAATAAGGAAAGTTAAAACTTTAATTTATAATAAAGAGCCGAGAGATCTGTATTCAATTTATGAATGTATAAATGTACGTAATAACGGAAATGAAATAAGTACTCAAAAGGTGAATAATCTTTTAGAACTTGGGCATAAGATTATTATAACAGGATTAGCAGGCATTGGGAAAACAACAATGTTAAAACATTTGTTTTTAAATACGATACATGAAACAGGATATATTCCTATTTTTGTAGAATTGAGAGGTTCTAATACAGAAGAAGTAAGTGATATAGACATATTGGAAATTATATACAAAAGTCTTGAAAATTGCGGATTTACTTTAGAGTATGAATATTTTGAATACAGTATGTCGATAGGTAAATATATTATTTTTTATGATGGTTTTGATGAGGTTAAAACAGAAATTGGATATAGCCTAGGGAAAAATATAAAAGATATAAGTACAAAATATCCAGATAATTATTATATTATTACATCAAGACCGTTAGAGCAATTTATTGGCTGGAATGATTTTTTAGAACTTGAGGGAATGAGTTTGAATAAGAAGCAAGCAATAAATTTAGTTTCTAAATTAGAATATGACAAGGTTGTAAAAGAAAAATTTATCAAAGCATTGGAAGAAGAGGGATTATTTGAAAAATATAGTTCATTTGCATCAAATCCATTACTGCTAAATATCATGTTAATGACATTTGATGAAAGAGCAACAATTCCAGATAAATTAAATGATTTTTATGAACAAGCTTTTGCGACGTTATTTAATGTGCATGATGGATCTAAAGATTGTTTCCGCAGAAATATAAAGACCAGTCTAGGGTGTGAGGATTTTAAACAGATATTTGCATATTTTTGTTTTAAATCTTATTTTAACAGTGATTTTAGATTTACAGAAAGTTCTGTTAGAACATACATTACTCAATCGAAACAAAAAATAGACCCACTTGCAATATGGACAACGGATGATTATTTGGATGATCTTATTCATGCGGTATGTATGCTGGTGAAAGATGGATTATATTATACATTCTCGCACAGATCTTTTCAGGAATATTTTGCAGCATTATATACAACAAAGTTATTAGATGATGTTCAGAGAAGGTTAATCCAAGGATGGCTGACAGAAAATAAAGGTTTCGCAGGAGATCCATATTTTTTAATGCTATATAATATGCAGGGAAATAAGTTTAATAGAATAGTGTTATGTCCGGGATTGAAAAAGATTAAAGAAAAATATCAAGATGGATTTAGCATTGCGTTGTTAGAAGACTTATTTAAAGAGATTGTTGTCAAAAAAATTGGAAACGGAAAGTATAGCACTCATGTTTTGATAAAAGATAATTACCTGTGTTCTATTCTAAGAATGACATGTTTGTTTAATAATTATGAATTTACTAATATAGATGAGAACGAAGATTATTTAAATTATTTGACTAATGATCGAAATCTAGACAAAAATGTTTCTATTACATTCGAAAAGATTAAATCGGATAATGCAGAAGAAATAGTAATTAATGGATTGAGATGGATTGAAGAGCAAATTAAATTCGGAATGAAAATATTAGACGAGTATGGTCAGAATGAACTTGGAGGAAAGCGGAAAGTTTCATCTATAATGGAGAATTTGTAAAGATTCAAATGTAATAATTTAACAAGGCACCCTACGGGGTGCTTTTCTTATGCAAAAATATGGATACGTAGCTTAGTTGGTGAGAGCATCCGGCTCATAACCGGGCGGTCGCAGGTTCAAGTCCTGCTGTATCCAGTAATAAAAAATAGATGGATTGGAAGGTGGTGAGCCCGAATGACAGAAAAACAGAAGATATTTGCAGATGAATACCTGATTGATCTGAATGCCACTCGGGCTTACCGGGTGGCTTATCCGTCTGTGAAGAAAGATGAAGCTGCCGCTGTAAATGGTAGTAAATTGCTAAGAAATACTAAGGTTCAAGAATACATTTCAGAACGTATGAAGGAACGCCAGCAGCGTACCGAAGTAACCCAGGACATGGTCATAAAAGAGTTGGCTGCTATTGCTTTTGCAAGGGTAACAGATTACGTTGAGATTCGGAGTAATGGGCTGTCGTGCAGTACAGTTATAATAAAGCCAACGACTGATTTATCAGATCAGCAGGTACGGGCAATTGCCGGAATCAAAGAGGGCGCCAACGGCATTGAGATTAAAATGAATGATAAGGAGAAGGCTCTGGAGCTTCTTGGACGACATTTAGGTATGTGGAATGATAAAATAAAGGTGGACGGAGAGATTACAACAAATAATCCATTTGAGGACCTGACAACAGAAGAATTAAAGAAGTTGGTTCGCGATGGATAGAAAACAGAAGATTATACAGGGAGCAAAGATAGAACTTGCAAGGCGTGAGTTCTTTTTTTATTGCCAGTTGAAGGCTCCGGATTTCTATAAAGATGATAGAGCATTTCTGATTGAATTGTGTGAAGGGTTACAAGAATTTATTGAATCAGATGAGGATGTTTGTGTTGTAAATATACCTCCCAGACATGGAAAGAGTAGAACCGCAGGCAATTTAGTAGAGTGGGTTTTGGGGAGGGATAACACAGAAAAAATTATGACAGGTTCTTACAATGAAACGCTTTCAACGATGTTTTCTAAGAATGTCCGGAACAGTATTCAAGAAGAAAAAGCGGATGAGAATAAGCCTGTATTTACAGATGTTTTTCCAGGAACAAGGATAAAGCATGGTGATGGCGCAATGAATCTATGGAGCTTAGAGGGTGGATATAATAACTATCTTGCGACTTCGCCAACTGGAACAGCAACGGGTTTTGGATGTAGTTTAATGATTATTGACGATTTAATCAAATCAGCACTGGAAGCTAATAATGCTACAATACTTGAAAACCACTGGACATGGTTTACAGATACAATGCTATCTCGCTTAGAGGAAGGCGGTAAGATTCTTGTTATTATGACCAGATGGCATAGTGCAGATTTAGCGGGAAGAGTACTGGAATGGTGTAAAGAAGCCGGAAAGAAGTATCGTCACATTAAAATGAGTGCGCTTCAGGATAAAGAAAAACAGATAATGCTTTGTCCGGAAATTCTAAGTTATGGATCCTATCAAGATAAGATTAGCGCTATGGGCGATGATATTGCAAGTGCGAACTATAACCAAGAACCGATAGATTTGAAAGGACAGCTGTATACGTCATTCAAAACGTATGATGATATTCCGCGAAACGAGAATGGGCATCCACTATTTACAGCTATTAGGAATTATACAGATACAGCGGATGAAGGCTCAGATTATCTTTGTAGTATTACATATGGTGTATATAACAGAGAAGCGTATATTCTTGAGATTATATATACGCAAAAACCAATGGAAGAAACAGAACCTATGGTTGCAAAGATGTTATTTGAGCATGGTGTCAATAAAGCAAAAATCGAATCAAATAATGGTGGTAAGGGCTTCGCAAGATCGGTAAGAGATATCTTGATGAAGCAATATCATAGTAACAAAACACATATAAAGTGGTTCCATCAATCAGAAAATAAAATGGCAAGGATTCTGTCCAATAGTACGTGGGTAATGAATCATATCTATTATCCAAAAAACTGGAAAGATCGTTGGCCAGAATACTATGATGCAATGATTCGGTATCAACGTGAAGGAAAGAATGCACATGATGATGGACCAGATGCTACAACCGGAGTAGCAGAGAATACGAGCCGATCCGGCGGTGTAACAGTGGGGTAAAGGTATGGAATTAGAGATTGCAAAAAAATTGATAAAAAAGTATACAGAAAATCATTCTAAGGTAATCCAGAATATTGAAATTGCCGAGAGGTATTATAAAAAAGATAATGATATTCGATATATGAAAAAGAAAGACGAGAAAGAAGCGGAGAACCCTCTAAGAAATTCAGATAATAAAATTCCAAGCAATTTCTATAAATTACTTGTGAATCAAAAAACAGCATACGCCTTTACTGAAAAAGTATCCTTTGATACAGGAGAAAAACAACTGAATGATTTAATAACAGAAGCCCTGGGGGATGCCTTTCAAAAAAAGTGTAAAAGTTTATGTGTGCAGGCTTCAAATGCTGCTGTTGGTTGGCTGCATTATTGGAGAGGAGATGATAAGAAATTTCATTATGCTGTTATTGAATCAAAACAGATCATACCTGTATGGACAAAAGATTTGGAGAAAGAATTATATGCGGTATTAAGAGTGTATTCTATGCTGGACGATAGAGACGGATCAGAGTATATTATTTACGAATATTGGACAGATACGCAGTGTGAGTCTTTCCGAAGAAAAGCAGACGATAGTTTAGAGGCGTTAGAATATTTTAATCAATACCTTATTATTGATGTTGACACTGGTGTGGAAGAATACCAATCGGTGTATGAGCATGGGTGTGGTGAGGTCCCTTTTATTTTTTTCAATAATAACGATGAGGGAATGAATGACCTGACTGATATTAAAGAGTTGATTGATGCTTACGATAAAGTATTTTCCGGTTTCTTGAATGATCTGGAGGATATACAGGAGCTAATTTTTATTATTACCAATTATGGTGGAGAGTCCGACAATGCATTGCAAATTTTGCAGGAAATGAAATCTAAGAAAGTGATTAATGTGGAGAGTGATGGTGCGGATGATAAATCTGGTATATCTACGCTTGCAATAGAAATTCCAGTAGAAGCACGTAAAGAAATGCTGACAATTACACGCAAGGCAATCTTTGAACAGGGGATGGGAATTGATCCGGATCCGCAGAACTTTGGAAATAGTTCAGGAGTTGCCCTTAAATTTTTATATTCTCTGTTAGAACTTAAAACCGGTTTTATGGAAACAGAGTTTAGGATTTCCTTTAATCGATTGATAAGGGCAATCTTAAGATTCTATGGGAAAACAGCGAAAATGCTGGACCAGCGTTGGACACGAACTTCTGTTGTGAATGAGGCAGAACGAGCAGACATTGCTCAGAAGAGCAAAAATGTTATTTCGGATGAGACAATTGTTCGCAATCATCCATGGGTAGAGAACTCAGAGTCAGAATTGAAAAAACTAAAAGCGCAAAGAGAAGCGTTAGCACCAACGTGGGACACAGCGCCGCCAGTAAAGGATGATGGAGATGGAGAAGGATAAGAATAGTGAATACTGGGAAAAGCGCATAGCTTCGGAGGCATGGAAAGTTTACAATTCTTTAGAGGAGAAGAATAAGGAACTGCTGCAATTTTACATTAACGCAAGCGAAAGCGTAAAGGATGAGCTTTATCGACTGGCTGAGAAGTACAGCAAGGATGGAGTTCTTTCTTTATCTGAAATGTATAAGCAGAACAGGCTCGCGGATCTGAATAAGAAGTATGAAAGCATTATCAAAGAGCTTGGACACACTACAGAAGAGTTTACGAAGAGGAATATGCAGCAAGGGTTTCAGGATGTCTATGAAAAGACTGCAAAGGGGATGGGAGATAATGATTTCTCAATGCCGAACAAGAAGCTGATGGAAAAGATGATGGAGACTCCGTGGCGTGGAGATAACTTTTCGGGGAGACTCTGGAAGAATCAGAAGAAACTTGTAGTTAGTCTGAATGATGTGCTTCTTACGGGCTTGCAACAGGGAAAGACAGTAACAGAGATTGCTATTGCGTTACATAATCGAATGGGGCAGGGCTTTAACGACTGTCATAGGCTTGTAAAGACAGAGAGCATGCACTATCTGAATAATGCGACTTTGCAAAGATATAAAGATGCGGGAGTAAGGTATATTCAGATATGGGCGGCACTGGATGAAAGAACGTGTAAAACCTGTGGGAGCTATCACGGAAAGATATATCCGATTGATAAATGTCCGGCAGTTCCTTTTCATGCAAACTGCAGATGTACGATTCTGCCGGTTACAGATGAAAAGATGATTTCGGAGTATGAGAAAGAAGATGTTGCGGAAGTCTCAAAAGATGATAGAATAAGAAGTATAAAAGAAGTTCAACAAGATATTGATTCGGCTCAGGCGGAAATAGATAAGATGGACGATGAAATTTCAAAGCTGCAAGATTCTATTCTCAGCAGAAGGAAAAAGAAAGAAATCAGTGATGAAGACGCATTGCTTAGAATCAAAGAATTAAAAGAAAAAATAAGAAACAGAGGGGCTGTTATTGAAAACCTAAAAAATGAATTGAAAAAGTTTGGAGGGGAGCAGAAAAAAGAAAAGTCAAATCTTATTAAAATGCTCGAAAAAGAGAAAATAGAGTTTAGAAAGGTTACAAAATATAGGAAAAAGGTAACCGAATCTGAAATTATTGATAATATTTCGGGCGGGGATAAGACAAAAGGTTCGTGTGCTTTTCTTCGTTTGGCTTATATTGGAAATAAGAACGGTTATCAATGTCTTGATTTTAGGGGAGGTATATCAAGAGATTGGTTTTCAAGTAAAGCCAATAAGTTAACCATGTGGAAAGAATTAGAAGTAAATGTGATTACAGAAGATTCTTTCAAGGGTTGCGTTTCTAATGGCAAGAAGATATTGTCAAATGTAGAAAAAGGAAAAGAGTATTATCTGTCTGTTGGCAAACATGCGGCTATTGTCAGAAAGACGGAAGGTGGCATTCTCCAGTATCTGGAATTGCAATCTTCAAAAGAAAACGGATGGAAAGATTTTAGTGAAAATGTAAGAGATACCTTGTTGCAACGGTTTAAGTGTGGGAAACTTAATGGAAAGGCGTATTTGACAGATATAGGTCAATTAGATGGCAATGAAGAGTTTATAAAAGTACTTGGGTATATCAACACGTTGGAAGACGCACAGTTAAAGGGGGTAACCGGATATGTTAGGTAAATTTTACAAAGAGCATCCTGATGATATAATTTGGTGGAAGGACACCAGTGATAAAGACGGTGAATTTGTGTTTTCGTTTGATAAGAAAAAAGAATTTAACATGTTCAGAGACTATCCACATGAACTGAGTGCTGAGCAGAAAAAGATATTTGATAGAGAAAATCCTTTTTGGGCTGATTTCTTCAAGGATAGAGATTAGGAGTGATTTTGTGAATGATATGGTTCGTATACCGCCTCATGAAAAAGTGAAGTTGTTGAGAAAAGGAGAAAGGGTTTTGTGCTCTAAGTGTGTGGATGGAGTTATGGTTCCTGTTGGAGATTATAAAATGACAAATACATTTTATTGTGATAAATGCGGGCAACAAATAATAATTAATTAATTTACCACCAGTCATAACGACCGGTGGTATTTTCTTGCCTTTTCTTCCCTAAACCGATATAATTTAATTAGGTTGCTAATGTAGGGGATAGGAGGAAAAAGTATGAGAAAATGCACTAACTGTGGAAGAGAATGTAGAGATAATGAATATACATGTATCGACTGTGGTGGTATGACTTCAAAGGCTGATAGCGGTATGCAAAACAAATATGTAGCGCCGGTAGATGCAAAAGAACAAATTATTGATGATAAACTTCGTAGATTTATGAAGGAAAATGGTTTGGAGTCTTTGAATAAACAAGATGCTGAAAAAGCGAGAAATATTGCAAGACAGCTTTTGGGAAACAATTTGATACAGTTAGGGACAGCATTATCTTTTACAGGGAAAACAGAAGAGCTTGCTAAAATGAGCTATCTATCTGCATTAGTGGATCAGAATTGGATGATAATTAGCCAATTAGATAGGTTGAATAAGAATATTGAAAAATTAACTGAGAAATAACAAATGCCCACTTACTTCGGTAGGTGGGTATTCTTATGCGCTAAAATTTAATTTATAAAAATTTTATAATTATATTTTTTGCCTAACTAAATAGTGGTTTGGTTAAGTTAATATTTATATCGCGAAAAGCTGCACAGAATCTGAGAGAGCAGCAGAGGGATTTATAGTAAAAATAGTTGGCTGATTAAATTCCTGTTTAGTTAAGTAAGCACAAGACAGAGAGCGATTGAGCGGGGTTTACAAGATAGAAATAGGGTGATATGGTAATGGAAAACAAAGAATCGATGTGTGGTGAAGGCAAAAGAAAACCACCGATTACTCGGTGGCTTAGATTAAAGGATTATATCCGTTGTGTTTTCTCTTATGTCATTAATTAAAGCTTGATGCAGGCTTTTGGTGATTTGAGTGATTCGTTTTATCTCTTCAGTAGTTAAAGCAAAATCAAGACCAGCATAATCTAGTAACTCACAGGTGATTGAAAAAGCTTTTTCATTAGAAATTTGTTTTGGGGTTTGCCGGAGACGTTTCGTTCCGGATAAAAGCCACTTGTCTGTTTGACCAATGAGCTCATTAAACGGTATTTCAAAAGTATTTGAAATTTTTGTAAGCATTTCAATAGAGGGGGTTCGTTTTCCGCTTTCATAATGGGAATATGCCGCTCTGGAAGTTTTTAAAATTTCAGCCATTTGGTATTGAGTGAGATTCCTTTTTTCGCGTATGGACTTTAAATTGTCTGCTATATTAGATTTTTCCATAAAAAATACCTCCTTTTGTGAAAATTATAGCAGATATGATACAAAATGTAAATTAAAGCTTGACAAGGATACGAATATGAAATATCATGTGTAATAGATACGAAATGGAGCAAAAGAAAGGGGTGAAAGAATGAGTGTAGCAGTACATGTGAACGCTGACAAAATGTTAATTGCAATGGCAAAGAAACAATATAATTGTGCTGGACTTGCAAAAGCATCTGGAGTATCAAGGGCAACTATTTCTTACATAAGAAATGGAAAATCATGTAAACCGGATGTTGCAGGAAAACTTGCAACAGCACTAGGATTGTCAGTTGAAGAATTGATTGTAACAAAAAAAGAACAAACACAGTAACTTTGGCGAGTGCGTGTTTGTTCAGCAACTGGAAATAAGTGTTTTGCACTTGATTCCTAAGTGCATTGTAGCTTATTTCCTGAAAAAAGTCAAATTTTACAGGAAGGAAATGAATTACAATGAATGGAGTAGTGAAAATTCAAAATCAAGAAGTAGCAGTAAAGGAATATGGTGGTCAGAGAGTTATCACATTTAAAGATGTTGATTCGGTACATGATAGACCCGATGGAACTGCTGGGAGAAATTTTAGAGAAAACAGAGAGCGATTTATTGAAGGAGAAGATTATTTCAAAATTAGTGCCGACGAAATTCGTCGCAACAAAATAATGAACATATCAGAGAAAAATCATCAAGATATAGTTCTTCTCACAGAGTCAGGATATCTTATGCTAGTTAAATCTTTTACGGATGATTTGGCGTGGAAAGTGCAACGTCAATTGGTGAAATCATATTTTGCAGTACAGCAGATCGTATCCGGTGAATTAAGTCCGCAGCTCCAGCTCCTCATTAACATGGAAATGAAACAGAAAGAACATGACCAAAAGTTAGAGGAATTAGACAACAAAGTAGATTCCATCAAAGAAGTAGTTGCCCTTCGCCCGAATGCATGGCGCAAAGAGTCCAGTACTATCATCAATAAGATTGCCCAGAAATTAGGTGGATATGAACATATCAAGTTGATTAGAGAAGAGTCGTATAGAATCTTAGAGGAGCGTATGCACGTTGCCCTAGGTGTTCGACTCGCCAACAAGAAGAAAACAAATGCCTTAAATGGTATGTGCAAGTCAAAGTTGGACAAGCTGAATCAGTTGGATGTTATTGCTGATGATCCGAAATTAATCGAGGGGTACATAGCCATCATCAAAGAAATGGCAATCAAATACGGTATCTCAGTTGGGGAGGTGGCGTAGTATGAGAAGGAAGTATAATTTTAATATTTTACCAAAATATAGATACCCTAACTTAGTAGCCGAATTTATGGAAAGCGGATACAGTATATGTACCTTGTCAGAGCACATGGGGAACGGTAGGTGTAAAGAAGACGATGTAACTGTGAGAGAGAAAATATTTGGAAATAGAGAGATTCTTTCGACAGAAGCATTAGGATTAGCAAAATTGTTTGGATGCGAATTTGAATATTTGTTTTCAGATAAGTTAGAAATGTTTGATGATGTTCCGACTGCTTATATTCGCCACTATGATTCAAATAAGAAACAAGAGCAGGATATGGAATTATTTAAAATATCAGAAGAGGTAAGAAAGACGTTAAGGATGAAACCGTATTTAGGTGAATTTATGAAACAGGCCTTGACTTGGTCTGAAGAACAGGTTCATCAAGCAATAGAAATGTTACAAGAATTAAAAACAGCATAACGATAATCAGAACATCTATCAGAAATGGTAGGTGTTCTTTTTGTATAGTGAAAGGGGTGAGAATCAATGATTAGACAGCCAGAACCGGTGATAAGATCTGTATTGATGGTAAGCGGTTATCAGTAGAAAGGCGGTGATCCGAATATCTCCCAGCTCAGGGTTACGAGCGTACAAGCATCCGAGAGGATGCTATTTTTCTACTCTTTTTTACTGGTTGCAGAGAATAAAGAACAACGACAAATCCCACACCGAGAGAGTCGGAATATAAAATCTATGGAGGTAGAAACAAATGGAATGGTTACAGAAAATTATTGCGGGTGCAGAGATTAAGGATGGAGCTTTGGATGTAGAGAGCTTGGTTGGAGCAATCAAGAAAGAGATTCCGAGCCATTTTGTCCCGAAAGAGGATTTCAATGCAAAAGTAAAAGAACTTGGGGCGGCAAATGATACGATCAAAGATTTAAAGAAGAACAACGCAGATAACGCAGACCTTCAAACACGAATTTCAGAGCATGAAACAACAATTGTAAATCTGCAGAAAGAAAATGCCGATTTAAAGAAAACATACGCGCTGAAAACTGCGTTATCAAAGGAGGGCTGCAAGGATCCAGATTACCTGATTTATAAGCAGGGAGGTCTTGAAAAATTTACATTTGACAAGGACGGAAATCCAATTGGGGTGAAAGAGCTTGTTGAGCCAATGAAAGCAGATAATCCGCTGTTGTTCCCGACAGGCGGTAAAGAGTCTCACTATACTCCACAAGGAGGCGGCGGAGCAGTGAAAAACCCATTTTTAGCAGATTCATTTAATCTGACAGAACAGGGGAAAATGCTTCGTGAAAACCCAGAGCAGGCGAGAGCAATGGCGGCAGCCGCAGGAGTAGAATTATAAGAGTAGAAAGGTTAAAAAGGTGAAATCATGGCAGGAGTTACATTTTCAGATGTAATTGTACCGGAGTTATTTACTCCGTATGTAATTAAGAAAACAATGGAAAAATCATCGCTGTTTCAGTCAGGAATTGTGGCAAACAGCACAGAGTTTGACGGATTGGCGTCGCAAGCATCCCCGTTAGTGAATATGCCATTTTTTGAGGATTTGACAGGGGAATCAGAGCCGGTGATTGAAGGAGAGGATTTAACAGCAGATGGTATTAAATCTAAGCAGGACGTAGCAGCAATTATCCGTAGAGCTAAGATGTGGAGTGCGACTGATTTGTCAGCAGCACTGGCAGGAAAGGATCCAATGGAAGCAATTGCATCTCTGGTAGCGGGCTTTTGGGCGCGTGATATGCAGAAAGAGTTAGTTGCAATTCTGAAGGGGGTATTCGGGACTATTAAAGGAGTGTCCGAAACAGAATGGACAAGTGATACAACGCTTCTGGCGTCCAATATTATGGATATTTCTGGACAGAGCGGGAATGCGGCAAAATGGAGCGGAGCTGCTTTTATTGATGCGGAACAGTGCTTGGGTGATGCTAAAACATTGCTTACGGGCGTATGTATGCACAGTGCAGTGGAAGCAGCATTAAAGAAACAAAATCTTATCGAAACTGTTCAGCCATCCAACGATGTAGCATTTGGTTTATATCAGGGCAAGCGAGTTATTGTGGATGATGGATGTCCATACACTGGTTCTGGCGCAAATATGGTATTTTCTACATACCTGTTTGGAGAAGGAGCCATTGCGTTAGGTAATGGTTCTCCGGTTGGCTTTGTTCCAACAGAAACAGACCGAGATAAGAAAAAAGGCTCTGGTGTAGATTATCTGATTAACAGAAGAACTTCTATTTTGCATCCGCGTGGAGTCGCATTTACGAATAAAGCGGTGAAGAGTTCCAAAGAAGGACCAACAAGACTGGAACTTGCAGATCCTAAGAACTGGAAGCCGGTATATGAACCGAAACAGATTCGCATTGTGGAATTCAGACATAAAATTTAGGAGAGAGCGGAGTAATCCAGCTCTCTTTTAGGAGGAATGTAATATGGATGAGGAAAAAGTATTTGCCAGTTTGATCAAAAGACCGGGGATAGGTGACAGTGTAGAGGTGCTGAAAGATATGGTTCACGATAGTGTAATCGACATGAGAAACTATTTGAATTTTTCTGATTCCGAGTCTCTTCCAGAAGGTGTGCTGCCAGCTGTAAAGGAGCTGGTGCTGATCCGGTTTAATCGAGATGGCGCAGAGGGGATTTCCAGTGAGTCTCAGAGCTTCGGTGGAAGCACAACCTACAGTGACGCGCTTCCAGATCATGTGAGGCGAATTATTCGCAAATATCGTAAATTACCGAGGTGATTAAATGTCTATTAACAGAGATATGAAAAAGTATGTGCTGGAACGCAAAGAAACCACGCGTACTCCGTCTGGTGCTTCGCGTGAAGAATGGAGGCGCGTGAAAGAAATCATGGTAGCAGTGTATGAAAAGAACGATATGCGGGTTGTGTCGTCTGAAAAGTACATGAAATCTACGCATTCCGGTCTTACTCATTGTAAAGAGATAAAAGCGGATGAATACCGGTTGATTCGCAACGGAACTGTATATGAGATTACAGACTGTAATACGGAAGGACGATTAACAAATCTCTTGTTAAAGGTGGTGGAGTAATGCCGGATAATGAGGAGTTTATTAGGAGCATGGAAAATGCCACGTTAAAAATGGTGATGGATATGTCCCAAAAGATGGATAAAGCGTGTTTAGTTGTGGAATCACAGGCAAAGCAGAACTGCCCAGTTGATATCGGTATATTAAGAGCATCCATTACAAGTGAAACAGAGGTAACAGCAAGCGAAATCGTGGGGCGTGTTGGAACCAATGAAGAATATGGTCCGTATGTCCATAATGGAACCGGGATATATGCAAAAGACGGGAATGGTCGTAAGACTCCGTGGGGCTATACGGTTCGTGCTGGAAAGCATAAAGGCTTTCGCTGGACAAAGGGGCAACGTCCGCAGCCATTTTTAGAAAATGCGAAACTGGAGAAGAAATCAACAGTGGAAAGGATATTGGGTGATTAAGATGATGGAAACAGATATCAAGCAATATATCGAAGAGAAGATTCCAGAGTTAAAGGAGCGTTTGTTCCCTGTATTAACTACGGACATTTCCAAACTGAGTGTGGTGTATTTGTTTACAGATATCAGCTCTGACCATGTAAAGGAGAGCCAACTGACATTAAATGTCATATGTTCAGATTATGATGAGTGCATGGAGGTACACCAGAAGCTGAAAGAGATTCTTGCTATGGAATCGGATCGGGCATTTGTGAAATATCAAGATACCTATTTCCATTCGGAGTTGTCTTCCGGTGGCGGCGCACTTTTTAATGATGATCTGCAAATGTGGGAAATAAGTAAATATTATATTTTAAATTGGAGGTAATGACTATGGCAGGAACAGAAAAACATGACAAAAATGAAATTTTATTAGGTGCCGGTGAAGTGTATATGTATGAATTTGATGGAACTGAGATTCCAGAGGATTCGGTGATTGAGACAGAGGATCACAACGTAGGACATTGCCAGGGTGGATTCACAATCGACTACAAACCGACAAAGTATGATGTTGTAAATCAGTATGACAAGGTTGTGAAATCTTTCATTACGAAAGAAGAAATCACAGCGAAGACAGGAATTTTGTCTTGGGCGCTTGATAAATTGAAAATGTTGTCTACTGGTGAATATGTGGTAGATAAGGTGAAGAAAATTCGTACTCTGTTATTTACGGGTAAAGGAAAATCTATTTCCACCGTGCTCTTTCGGTTTGTGCACGAAAAAGAGAATGGGAAGAAGATCCGGTTCACTATGATTGGGCAGGGTGGAAGTGGTTTTGCTCTTGAGTTTGCTTCCAAAGAGCTGACAATCAATGCGGAGATTTCTGCAATTCAGAAACTGGATGGATTCCTTGCGAAGTTCGAGGAAGAGCTGACAGACGAAGAGGCAGCGGCGATTACTGAATAGGAAGGAGATTATGAAATGTTAGACTTAGATCAATATATGAATCATTCTATGGAAATGAAAGTTTTCGGAAAGAAGCTTGAGGTTTTGGAGCCGAGTTTTGAAATGCTGATGAAAGTAGACGAGCTGGAAAAAGACCTGACGAGTGAGAACTTACACGAAAGGCGGTTAAAGACCGCTGAGCTCTTTTTGAACCATAATAAGCAGGGCGTGAAGATTTCTCAGAACGATATTAAAAAGCTTCCGTTTGAAGCGGTTTCCCGTTTGATCGCAGAAGTAAGCGCCATGAGATATGAAGCCGACCAGAACCCAAACTCAGGATCCCAATCCCAGGCGGAGAAGTAGGACGAGCAATTGTTGAGAAATATTTTCCGATGGAAGATTGGGAAAGGGCATATAATCTAAATACAGCGATTATTAAGAGAATAAGTGAGTATGCAAGGCTTAGTTTCAAAGAGGTCATGCAGCTCCCTTATTCTTATTTTTTGCTGTTAAACCGTGAAAGCTGGATTGACAGCTACAATTCTTCCGTGGAAGGAAGAAAAATATTAAAAGAATTATGGACGTTGCAACAGACCGGAGCAGATCTGGAAGCAGTGCATGCTTTTCAAAATAGGAAGGAGGGAGCGTAAGTGGCCGGAGGCATTAAATTAGCACCGCTTTTAACAGAAATGAAAGTGGATATTGCAAGCTTTAAAAGTGATATGTCCAAAGCGGCGGCTCTCGGTGTATCAGAGGCTGATAAGATCAGCAAGCAAATGTCAAAGACGGCAAAGGTTGGGGAGACCTTATCAAAAACCGGAGCGGCGTTGACAAAGGGGCTTACTGTCCCTCTTGCAGGCGCTGCTATTGCAACAACTAAGATGGCGGTAGACTTTGAAAGTAGTTTCGCAAAGGTGAGTACACTACTGGATGATACGGTCGTAGATTTCGATAATTATAAAGATTCCCTGATTGCAGGATCTAACGAAACGAAAGTTGCGGTTGATGAATATTCGGAAGCAGTATATCAAGCTATTTCTGCCGGTGTTGATCAGACAAAGGCGGTAAGCTTTACTACAGATGCTATGAAACTGGCGAAAGGCGGTTTTACTTCTGGGGCTTCAGCAGTGGATATTATGACCACCGCTATTAACGGATACAATTTGAAAGCAGAGGATGCAACAAAGATATCCGATATGCTGATCACAACGCAGAATTTGGGTAAAATGTTTTGCTCCCTTATCAGGAAACTGGTAAGTGAACAGAGGGTTAAAATTGGAAAGCTAAGTGTTAAAAATATTGTTGTTGCCTAGATTATGAGTTATAGTTTGGTACATTCTCGGTATTATGAATTGAAAAGAAAAGGCCTAGAAATCAATACTTACAACATATTAACATATGCTAATCAATTACCACTTAATAGGGAAACTTATTAAAGGTTTAGAGACTAGATAAAGTAGGCTAAGCAAGGCACTCTTAGGAGTGCTTTTTGTATGCAAAAATATCCAAGAAATCCTCAACCCTAACGTAAAGGCGAGGGTTAAGATATAGTCCAACTCTAGGAGAAATCCTAGTTCACGGATAAAGAGCCGTGACAGTGAAGGAAGAAAACTACAGTTGATGAGCTCAGCCAGAGCATGGGTAAGGTTATCCCGATTGCAAACTCTGTGAATTTTGGAATGGATGAGTTGTCAGCATCCTATGCACAGCTTACCAAAAACGGTATTGCGACCGCAGAATCTGGAACTTATCTGAAACAGATGTTATCTGAGCTTGGAAAAACCGGAAGTGATGCAGACAAGGCACTCAGGGAAATGACCGGCAAAGGTTTTGCTGATCTTAAGAAAGAGGGTGTTGCCACAGCAGACATCCTGAATATGATGAGTCGGTACGCTGAGCAGAACGATATGACTCTGAAAGATATGTTTGGCTCTGTAGAAGCTGGTTCAGCAGCGTTGGTTTTGGCGAAAGGAAATGGGCAGGAATACAATGAAATGCTGGCGGCTATGAATACAAGTGCAGGAGCAACACAGGAAGCATTTGAAAAAATGGATGCGACTCCTGCGGAACAGCTGAAAGGTGCATTGAATGAACTTAGAAATTCAGGTGTGAAATTCGGCGCTGCTTTTGTACCGGTCATAACAAAAGTAAGTGATGTACTGTCAGATGCAGCAGACGCTTTCTCCGGGTTATCAGAAGAACAACAGGAGAATGTTGTGAAATGGGGAATGGTTTTAGCCGCAGTTGGTCCGGTTATGCAGGTGACAGGTGGTGCAATTACCACATATACAAAACTTGCCAGTGTGATAGGCGGTGTTACAAAGGCAACGGGAACAGTAGGGAGCTCTTACGGTCTGATAGGAAGTTTCAGCGGTCTTCTCGGAACATGTGCTCCGGTAGCAGCAGGAGTAGCGCTTGTTGGTACTGGTCTGTATGCAATTCACGAAAACTCACAGTTGATGAACAGAAGTGTGATTGAGTCTAAAGAAGAGTTGTCTTTGATGGAACAGGCACTTGCGAAGCTACAGGGGGTAGAAGTAAAGTCACGTGAAGAGTTGGAAGAACTTGGACTTGTGCATAAAGAATTTAGTGATGAGCTCAGCCCGGAATTTCAGAAGGCAGTTGAGAATTCTACTGAGAAGTTGCAGGAGTTTAGTGTATTCTTGCGAGAAATGGGCTTTGATGATGTCATAGATCAGCAGGAGAGTGATGAGTTTACTCAGCGCGTGAACGAGATGTGTGACGAGGCAATCAGTACGGTTCAGAGTAAGAAAGAAGAGTCACAGGCTGCGTTAAAAGAGCTCTTTGTAGCAGACGATCAGGTGATTGATGAGAGTGAGCAGAAAGTGCTTGAAATCTTGTCTACTTCTAGTGATAAACAGGTGGAAGAAATAACAACCTTGCAGGGAGAAATTCTTGCGATTAAACAAAATGCTGTGAACGAAGGACGAGCACTGAACGAGCAAGAGATTGCCGATATTGAGTCAAAAAATGCACGTATAAGGCAAATCGAACTGGAAGCTCTAGGAGGTACTCAGGAAGAAATCGAGTATGCAAAAAATGAGTTTAATGCAAGGATTGAAACAATGGATGCGGAGTCTGCTTCAAAGCTATTGCAGGAAAAGGCTAAGATTAGGGAAGATGAAATTGTGCAAATCAAGGCGGCTTACGATACTCAAATTGATTTACTGAAAAGCAAGGCTGAAGAGTGCACAGGAGCAGAAAAGGAAGAATTAGAAAAACAGATACAGAATCTTGAAGAAGATAAACAAAAAAAGATAGATTCACAGAACGATCTATGGGATGAGTATCTTAACATCGTGAAAGAAAAGAACCCGGAAATCTTAGATGTGATCAACAAATATAATGGCGAGATCCTTACGCAGGAAGATGTTCAGAGTCAGAAGTTTTTAGAACAATTACAAGGTCGTTATGATGGACTCGATACCATTACAGAGAGCGGATGTTATCGGATGTACAACAAAGTTACTGGTACTATGAGTGATGTCGCTGTAAGCATAGATGAAAGTACTGGAGAAATAATAGGAATATACGATGCCACTAATAATGAAGTGGCTGGGTATACAACAGATATGGCAGAAGCAACAAAGAAAATGGCAGATAGTGAAGAAGGGTCTTATGAACAAATTATAAGTGCTCAGATGAGATTTGATGAGGAATCTGGAAATATAGTACTCGCAAATGGAGAAGTTGTAGGCTCAATGGAAGAAGTTACTAAGGCAACTGATGGAACCCGTACCGGTATCGTAAAAATTAATGGTACACCTTATAACATTAAGGTCAATAAAGACGGTACGATATCTGCTCTCAATGCGGTGAATATTGCTGCAGATAATGCGGCAAGAGCCAGAAAGATTACTTTTTCAGTAGGAGTTAATATTGGCTCTTCGGTCAATTCCGCTTTGCAAAACGTAAAAGCAGGATTAGCCGGCTCTTATTTTAACGGTCTTGATAATGTTCCTTATGATGGGTTCCGAGCGGTACTCCATAAGGGAGAGCGCGTATTGACTGCAGAGGAAAACAAAAGTTATTCTTCCGGAAGAGATCTGACGGATTATAGTGCTATCAAAAAAATTGTCAGAAACGAGCTAAGTAACATTGTAATCGAATTAAACGACAGGGAAATGGGGCGTGCATATTCACGATATGCTGCTGAGAGGGGGTAAAATGTGGAATTATATTATTTAAACAGCGAAGGGGAAAAATTGGATTTCACAAAGCCTCCGTATGTTCCCAGAGACATATCAGAGTTGTTGGATTATGAATGGGGCTATGAATCAGAAGGCGATGGTATAACTGGTTTCACGAAAGAAATGGCAGAGTTATCCATTGTCCTTAATGTGTTCGCCGATGACGAAGAGACTTACCCAAAAGCATGTGATCGGCTTTTTACTATAACAGAGAAGGATGTTATTAAAAATGCAAAAGGGCGGCTCTATTATAATGGCCAGTATGTATTGTGTAACTTGATAGGAAGTACGAAAAAAGACTGGTGTATGGGTGTTAGTTTCCATCTGTGCTATATGCGCTTGATTACAGACCGCCCGGTTTGGATCAAGGAACGAAAGTATGAATTTGTAAAGTCTATAGACGGGAAAATCAGTTCTCCATATCTCGATTATCCGCATGACTATCCATATGATTATATGGGAACTGTAAAAGGAACTGGAAACATTATCAATGGCGGTCTACAAGCGTGTGATTTTAAGTGGATTATATATGGACCGTGTACCAACCCTCGAATCCTGATCGACGGGAACCCGTACGAAGTAAAAACGGTAGTGTCTGATAGGGAATACCTGACGATAGATTCTAGGGAAAACACTGTTGTAAGAACAAGACTGAATGGTTTTAATGTGAATGAGTTCAATAACCGGCAGAAAGAACCATCTATATTTACAAGGATTCCAGTAGGAAATAGTAATATTACATGGGACGGTAACTTTGGACACGACTTGATCTTGTTTATGGAACGTAGCGAACCCGAAAGAGGTGATATGGCGTGATTGTAGCAAATGAAAAAGGCTGCGAGTTGGGTGTGTTGAAAAATTACAAGGAAGTAGAGTTTTCTGTCGGTGCCGAAAATGACTTTGTAATCACTCTGAAATCACAGGCAGTAAATAAAGAATTTTTGTGGTATGAGTCCCAGGTGTTTATTCCTGGGACAGAATTTGGAGGCATTGTAAAAGACATTATCAGTCTTACCAAATCGAAAACTGTAAAGTTTATGGGAGATACTTGGCGAGGAATGTTAAGTAAAAAAATCATATCTCCCCCATCCGGACAAGATTATTTGACCGTTAGCGGAGAATTGAATGAAGTTATAAGAAAGATGTTAAAAGAGCATTTTGGAGATTGGTTTGTAGTGCCGGAAGAGAGTACAGAGGTTACGGTGAAGTACCAGTTTAACAGGTATGTAACTCTGTTGGATGGCTTAACCTCATTATTGGAATCCGTTAATTACAAACTCAGCATTAAGTACATTCAAGGCGCTCCGGGAGAAGCAGGATACGTGGAAGTATCTGCAGCACCGATAAACAACTATTCTGAAGAGGAAGAGTATAGTCAAGACTGTAATATAAAAATGACTGTACGCGATTACCGTCGAGGGATAAACCATTTGATATGTCTTGGCGAAGGCGAGCTGAAAGATCGGATTCGAGTCGACTTGTATATCCAAAAAGATGGCAGTATTGGTAAGACACAATACTATAAAGGGCTTGAAGAAAGAACAGATGTGTATGATTACTCATCTGCAGATGTTGCAGAGTTAGAAGAAGGCGGAGAGAAGCGACTGAAAGAGCTTGCTGATTACAAAGAATTTGATATGAACATTGAAAAAGCTAACTTAGAGCTTGGTGATATCGTATCAGGAAGAGACCATATAACCGGTCTTTATGTTGTGAAACCAGTTATACAAAAAATTTTAAAAATCAGTACAGGGAAAGAACGTATTGATTATAAACTGAAAGGAGATTAAAAGATGGAGATAGTAACAGGCCATAGAGGCACTCCACATGTAACACCATATAAAGTTCGTGATTTCAATATTGGAATAGTTGGTGCTGAAGATTATGTTATGAATGGTGGAAGTGAATTAGAGGCTCAGCTGGTGAGTAATAACCGGATAGACATCAAAGATGGTAGTATCTGTATGCAGGGTACGCATGCGGTCATACCTAAAAATATAAATGATGAATTAACTATCGAAAACGGAATGCAAGGAGAAAAGAGAATAGACCTTATTGTAGCACGCTATGAAAAAGTATCTGATAGTGGAGTGGAAAGCGTGAATACAGTTGTGCTGCAAGGAACTCCGAGCAAAGAATCACCGATAGTGCCGGGACATGTGGTTGGAGATATCCGAAATGGAGATTTGAAACATGAGATGCCACTATACGAGGTGGAACTGGATGGAATTAACGTTGTAGAGGTTCGTCCGGTGTTTAAAAAAATTGTAAGTGCAGCAGAACAACAGAAAATGATTGAGTTGCTAAATGGCAAATCTATTATTGAATCCGGTAAAAACGACAATGGTTATTACCGAAAATATGCAGATGGAACATTGGAAATGTGGGGAACGAGTAACGCAATAGGTTCTCAAGGCGTAGTTATTGTAACACTTCCACAACCTTTCATAGATACTGTTTTTAGGATGTGTGCGAATCAGATATATCATTCAAACACTCCTGTATCTGTTACGTCTACGCAGGTTCAAAGCAAACAATCTTTCCTTATCTACGCAAGAGAGCCTAACGGAACACTGCCGGCATCCGGTTGCAAATATAATTGGTTTGTTACTGGAACATGGAAATAGAGTACTTAAAAGGTATAAAATTCAAGGTGGCAGGCTTAACATTAGATTGAACTTCTAAGACTATCGTTTCTCCCTTGCACACTGGAAAAGATGCCGATGCTACACCACCATCCTTAATCTGCAATCGAGTAATACGGTTATTGATTTTAATATAGTAATTAGCATTTCCTGCGCTCGCCGCTGCAACATATATTTGTAAGATGCCTGATGTCTTGGCGGTATAGGGCAGAGTTATTGTTTCCGGCTCACCAAAGCCAGAAATCTTATTGCCATTTAGTAAGTGGGAGAAAATGTAACTCGTCAACCAAGAGCCAATGCAGGCTCTTATTTTATTGCCTTGCCGGTGGCAGACCGGCAGAAAGGAGTAATATGAAAATTATATTCAACGATGCCACGGAAATTACCGTGCAGCAATTTATTGTTTATGGCGACTATGTCACTATTAAAACAGTATCTGCAACTCCAGAAGAATTACGTGCCATTTTCGAGGATGAAACAAAAACAAAGAAGATGTACACAGAAGAAAGAGGAGTCAGAAGTGAACCGTACGAAGGCTATACGCATTTTGAGTGTACACATGAATTTATCGGAAAAATATACGGTGTCACGATGTACCGACCGGAAAGAACTCCGGAAGCACAGACGGAAGTGAGAGAGGCTGCAATCATGGTAGCGAAGATACAGGCGGAAAATTTTCCGGAAGAGCAGGCATTACAGGTTAAAGCTCTGTACGATTTATGGAGTGGAGAAGAAGTAACATATAAGGCAGGTAAGTACCTTACATACAAAGGTATTTTGTACAAGGTACTCCAAGATCATACATCACAGCCAGACTGGACACCGGACACCGCTTCCAGTCTCTACGCAAAGGTACTTACAGATCCATCTGGAAGCGTATTGCCTTGGGAGCAGCCACAAAGCACCAATCCATATAAAAAAGGAGATCGAGTAACCCACGAGGGAAAAACTTGGGAGTCTTTGGTGGATAGTAATGTCTGGGAACCGGGAGCGGTTGGAACGGAAAGCCTATGGAAAGAAGTAAAAGAGGAGTAAAAGAGGGGTAAAAGAGGAGTAGAAGTACATGCAAGAAATCATTATGGATGTTCTATCAGTAGCTATGCCTACAGTACTGGGCTATATTGTGTGGATACTAAAGACGCAAAAGAAAGACCGAGACGCAAACAGCAAAGGGACAATGTTATTATTACGAGTTCAGCTCATAGAATACCACGAGAAGTGGACGGAAAGAGGGTACATCACCAAACACGGTCTGGAAAATTTCTTGGAGATGTATAAAGCATATCATGAGCTTGGAGGAAATGGCATGGTGACAAAGTTATTAGAAGAAATTAAGAAATTACCAATTAAAGATTAAAGGAGAAGAAATTACCAATTAAAGATTAAAGGAGAAGAAATTATGAGTATGGAATTATTAATGCAGTATGTAATGTATATGCTAGCAGGTATCGGAGTACTTGCCTTTTTTGTAAGCGTAGTAGTACAAGTGGTGAAAGAAATGCCTGGATTGAATAAGATCCAGACGAACGTAGTTGCACTTGCGGCATCGATTGTGATTACGCCGATTGCCGTGGTTATTTTATGTATGTATTTTGGAATTGTGATTACGTGGCAATATGTTTTCGCATCTATATTAGCAGCATTTGTGGTATATCTCGTATCAACCGGCGGTTGGGAAAAGGTTTCGGAAATGTGGAATAGAAGTAAATACAATAAGAAAAATCAGTTGTAGAGGGCGAGCAATCGCCCTCTTTCATATTATAGGGAAAAAGGAGAATTATCATGGCAAAAGTATTTCTTAGCGCCGGCCACGGCGGTAGTGATCCGGGAGCAGTAGCTTACGGAATGAAAGAGAAAGACATTAACCTGCAGATCATGCTTGCATGTCATAATGAGCTGGTAAGACATGGAGTGACAGTAGTATGCAGCAGAACTAAGGACGAAAACGATCCTGTATCGCAGGAAGTAAAAGAGGCGAATGCGTGCGGAGCTTCTGTAGCAGTTTCTTTCCATACAAATGCCGGAAAGGGTG
>OIZU01000670.1_pt1 | contig 24639 bp, 19 predicted proteins | sample 1588661 | NCBI WGS metagenome assembly OIZU01 (sample SAMN03283257) | human gut metagenome | biome: human-associated habitat; material: feces | host: Homo sapiens | place: USA | collected 2013 | reverse complement strand
GCCTTTGAAAGCATCAATTGTGTCAGCAATGGCTTCCACAATTGATTAAGTCTCGTTTCCATCGTGCAAAGACGCATCTACCAGGGATTATTTTTTATTTACGTTGTTGACTAAGTTTTACTTCTTTGACTGGGTATTGAACCGAAGTCGTAAATCATTGTTTTATATTTTCAAATGGATTTACGCTTTACCTCAATTAGGCTTCCTGTCCATCGGCGATTTTGGATGTTTCTTTTTCCGGGAATAATAGACCAAAAATCTTTCTTACTAATGGACCGGCGAAGCAGAGCTGCCAGAAGAATGCCATCGGGAAGTTGATTGCAGTGGTCTGGAGCCAGACGGCTACGAACTGGGTTCCGGCATTCTTGAAGAGCAGGGTTGCTGCGAGGCTCATAAGCGGGCACATTCCGATGATGGATACTACGGAAATAGCGATCACCAGGTGAAAGGCATTATCTCTTTCCAGATTGACAATGGAAAATGCTTTTTTCTTTGCAAATGGTCCAATCAGGAAGAAATCAAGGATGAATGCAATTGGTCCCATGATGACCAGCTCGTGGAATGCATTTAAAAATACCTGGTTGTTCATTCCTCCTACGTTGAGAGCAATGTTATAACAGATCATGGTATAAACCATCGCGAACACCATGATAATTGTGAAAATAACGTCTTGAAATTTGTTTTTTGGCATAAAAATATCCTCCTTCATAATAAGCGTAACAGAAAATGTGTTGTTCGTTCATCATTCCGGAGGAATGTATCGTTTCCAATATAACCAAGATTCTATTCTTTTTTTCTGCATGGCATATGCCAGACGATGCCACATCAGCAAGACTTATAATACCTCAAATCTTAAAAAATAATCAAGTATTTTTTCAAATACATTGAATTATTTTTATCTCTTTTTTCCAAATAAAGAACTCCATACCGTCAGGATCGCTCCTACAAAAAGAGCCAGATCCGAGAGATTAAAAGTGATATCTGAGAGTTTCCTGTTCTTTGTTTTCAGAGACAGATAATCGACCACATAACCTCTTTTGAAACGGTCATAAGTATTACCAACTGCTCCGCCCAGCATCAGCGATGTTCCAAACTTTGTCAGTTTGCGTCCCGGTTCTTTCCAAAGAAGCTGATCCCAGAAAAACAGGATTCCAAGTGCTGCCGCCGACATGCCTTTTACCACCTTTGGTCTGGAATCCAGACGATTCATCATCAGACCTTTGTTGTGGACTTTGCGGTAGATTCCTTTTCCCTTCCAAATCCGGCGTTCTTCCCCGTCTCTTACATTTTCTTCAGTATATTTTTTAATTCCAAGATCGGCCCCGGCAACAAAAGCTCCGGTTAAAATGCTCAGGATTTCCATAATTATTCTCCTTTGATGCGCGCGATTTCCTGCTCGCATATCTCTGTCTGTTCTTCACGCTTTTCGATTGCTTCGCAGAACGCGATAAAATCGGTATCTACCACTTCTCCCTGTTTGAAACGCTCATATACCAATCGTCCGATCTCTGTCATATCCCGCTCGCTGTCTCGCTTCAGACCATAGATCTCATTTTTCTTTTTCTGGATATCGATCGTATCTCCTGCCTTCTTTCCAAGGTCATCCACGGTATCTGAAATCCGCTTTCCTATTATATCAAAAAAATCACTCATTTACTTTTTCCCCTTTCGCATCTGCGTATTTTTCAGAACCGCCTGATCTGCTCAAAAGTACGGTAAAGGTTCAATGCTCCATATCCCCATTCCTGGTTCGGATAACTCATGTCTGTCTTCCGTGAAGCTCCCAGTATCAGCAGATTCTTCATCTGTGATGCATCCAGATCCACTCCCTGCCTATCCAGCCACTCCATAAAAAGTGCCAGTGCTCCGGAAGTGATCCCAACTGCTATACTGGAACCAGATCTTGCAATAAACTGCCCCCTTAAATTGATCCCTGTCACATTGATCCCCGGCGCAGCAAAATCCGGTTTGATTCTGTTATCTCTAGTATAACCTCTTCCCGAACTGACTGCAATGCTATTTTCCTTTCCATTATAATACGCTGCACAGACCACCGCCCCGGTATCCCCTGGTTCCATCACCGTATATTCCGGATTTGCACGGATAAAATAGACATTTCCCGTCAGAAACTCTTCCATTGGAAGCCAGATATGAAAGATTCCATTCCCCAGTTCCAGTGTTTCCGGTATAATCTTCCAAATTCCGCTTCCCGGTCTGTCAAACTGAAAAAATACCAGCTGCGCCCCGGTCGTCTCTACCAGAACCCGGTAATTTAATATCACCCTGGTCTGCTCGAATACAAACACATACTCTCCTATTCCCCGTCTGAGCGGGACCGGTCCTACTGTCTGTCCTGTTGGAGATGCGATAGAAAGTGCCAGAAGATTCGGAAGTTCTGTCCATAGTTCCATCACAAAACCTCTGGTATTATTCCCTACGTTGATCTCGACCGGCAGATTATTTTCCTGTTCCAGAATTCCCAGATAATGATGCCTTTTATCTGCCTCGTTGCCACTTCCGGTCACAATCCCGATTCCTTCGCTCGCCGCCACATTTTGCAGATACTCTGACAGAATTGAATATCCTCCATGTCCTCCAAAGCTTGTTCCAACTGCCAGACAGATCACCAATGGTCTTTTCAGCTCTTCTTGTACCTTCTGCAGATAAAAAACCGCCGCTACCAGATCATTTTCCTGATAGCATCCGGCATCCCAGTCTACAAAATAGTACTCCCGTAAGTATTCTTTTGCCTGTTTCAGCTTCACGATCACCATCTCCGCCTCCGGCGCTGCCCCGATAAACAAATTCTCCGGACTTGCCCCTCCGCATGCCACACTTGCAACAAAAGTGCCATGTCCGTCCGTATCAAATGACGGAACGGTTTCCTTTGGATTCTCACTCAGGATCGCCTGATTGATTTGTTCCTTCGTATATTCACTCCCATATCCGATTTCCCGGGGCGCTGTTCCACTTTGTTCTTCCTGATCCCAGATTCGCCGGATCCTGGTCGAACCATCCAGATTCCGGAAAATGGGATCCAGATAGTTGATCCCAGTATCAATGATCCCAACCAGAACTCCTTCACCGCTCAGTTCCAGACCAGGCAGATTCTGAACCGCAGCAATTCCCGCCTGCTGGATCGCTGCCATATCCAGTGTTGTATAACACTTCGGAACCATTGTATAAGGATAATCGGCAAGTGACTTTTTTCTGTCTTCACTCTGGTCAATATAAAGAAGCTCAAAACCGTATTTCAACGGTATCCGGCATCCGTTTTCCAAAGGAAAGTTTTCCCCGAGAGCACCGGTATCCCTCATCATAAAATCCCTGTATTCTTCCGACAGGATCTTTTCTTTACATTCTTCCTGTGGCATAAAAATCCCTCATATACTTTCTTTTGGAAAATATATGAGGGATTTTTCTTTCTTATACTACGATACTGGACGGTTACGCATTTTGCACTCCATACCCATTCTTTATTCGGTACGCTTCTTTTCAATATCCTCGTAGAAGGAAGTCACTTCTTTTCCTTTTTCCAGGGTACTTACATTCGGACCGCTCTTGAATACGATCTTCAGCAGAATTGGTGTGATGATCGTTGTTATCACTACCACGATGATAACCGGTCCGAGGAAATTGCCGCCCATCATACCGAGTGCTTCTCCCTTGCTGGCAACGATCAGCGCAACCTCACCACGGGAGATCATTCCGACACCGATTCGTGCACACTGATAATTCTTATATCCACACATCTTCGCACCAAGGGCGCAGCCAACGATCTTTGTCAGGATCGCAACAATGGTAAGAATCACTGCAAAGCCTACAATTGCAGTACTCATCTTCGGAAGTTCTACCTTCAGTCCGATACTTGCGAAAAATACCGGTGAAAGCAGCATATAAGACATGGTATCAAATTTCTTCAGCACGAAATCAGATTTACTTGTATTGGAAATGATCAGCCCGGCGATAAATGCACCGGTGATATCTGCAACACCGAAGAATTTCTCTGCCACATAAGCCATCAGCAGACAGAATACAAATGCCATGATCGCATGACGTCTGAGTCCCTTTTCCGCCTGATCTGTCCACTTTTTAAATACCTTGTAAAAGATAAATCCAATCACACCTGCAAATGCGAAGAATGCAACAATCTTCAGTAATACAACTGAAATCTTTACCGATTCATCTGCCATACTTGTTACCAGTGTCAGTGCAATGATACCAAGCACGTCATCAATGATCGCAGCTCCAAGAATCGCATTTCCGGATTTGGTTTTTAATTTACCAAGTTCTTTTAATGTCTCTACCGTAATACTTACGGAAGTTGCTGTCAGGATAACACCGATAAAGATATTCTGCAGAAATACGCTGCAGGATGCATCGGATGCGATCACATCCGGACGGTTAAAGAACATTGCAGTCGCATAACCGCCGATCAGTGGAACGATAACACCTATCAGTGCAATAACGAAGGATGCTTTTCCGCTTGCCTTCAATTCCTGTATATCAGTTTCCAGACCTGCACAGAACATCAGCACGATAACACCGATCTCTGCAACGTTATGTATAAAGCTTGTCTCTGTCAGGACCCCAAGCATCGCCGGTCCGAGAAGAACTCCTGCAAGAAGTGCTCCTACAACCTGTGGCATCTGTACCTTTCTGGTCGCAAGCCCAAGTGCTTTGGTACAAAGTAAAATAATTGCAAGATCCAGTAAATACTTATAAGTCTCCATTCTCTCTCACTCCTGTTTATATCTTGTATTTTTTAGACACATTGTCTAATGTACACCTTTTAATACAATTTTTCAACAAAAAAATACCCGTAAATTTTAAATTTACGGATATTTTCCATTCTATTTTTGTATGACCGTCATGTTTTTTTGATATATGAAGGTCATTGTTATACTTAGTGATGCTCAAGCCTTGGTACGGACTGGCTTCTCAACTCGATCAGCGGTCCTCCGGTTCCTTCGATATATGCCTCCGTGATCGTCACTTCCCCGATGCTGTCATCCTTCGGAATCTCATACATGATATCCAGCATGAATTCTTCAATAATCGCGCGCAGTGCACGGGCTCCTGTATCCTTCTTCATTGCCTTTCTTGCGATCGCATGAAGTGCACCATCATCGAATTTCAGATTGACCTCATCCAGCGCCAGAAGCTTCTGATACTGCTTGAGAATCGCATTTTTCGGCTCTTTTAATATCTGAACCATCATCTCTTCATCCAGTCCCTGAAGGGTAAATACGATCGGCAGACGTCCCAGAAATTCCGGAATCATTCCGAAGTTACGCAGATCTTCTGTCGTCACCTTCTCCAGTATTTTCTTATCATGATCATATTTGTCTTTCAGATCTGCTCCAAATCCGATAGAAGAATTCTTCATCAGTCTTTCCTTGATGATCTGCTCAAGATCCGGGAACGCACCACCACAGATAAAAAGGATATTCTTTGTATTGACTGTAGTGAGCGGAACCATCGCATTCTTACTGTTGGCTCCCACCGGCACTTCCACTTCGCTGCCTTCTAACAGCTTTAACATTCCCTGCTGTACAGATTCTCCGCTGACATCTCTCTGGCTGGTATTCTTCTTCTTCGCAATCTTGTCGATCTCATCGATAAAGATAATTCCCTGTTCCGCCTTATCTACGTCGTTATCCGCAGCTGCAAGAAGCTTCGATACTACACTTTCAATATCATCCCCTATGTAGCCGGCCTCGGTAAGCGAGGTCGCATCTGTAATTGCAAGCGGCACATCCAGAAGTTTTGCCAGTGTCTTTACCAGATATGTCTTTCCAGATCCGGTAGGTCCGATCATCAGCATATTGGATTTCTCGATTTCAATCTCATCCATTGTATCCGTTGCCACTCTTTTATAATGATTGTATACAGCAACCGACATTACCTTCTTGGCGTATTCCTGTCCTACTACATATTCATCCAGTTTCGCTTTGATCTTATGCGGAGCAGGAATATCCTTGATATTCAGGATCGGTTCTTTTTCTTCTTCCGGCTTTTTCTTTTTCACACGCTGGCTCTTCGGGATCTGTGCATCCATGTCTCCAAATCCCATCATCGGTCCCATGTTCATAAACTGGCTGTAATCCATCCCGCCAAAATTCATATTGTTCATTGCATCAAAGCTTTTTTGCATACAGTCCGGACACACGCAGATATTGTTCGGAAGATCGATCATCTTTCCGGTCACACTCTCCGGTCTGTGACAGATGAAACAGACCTTTTCATAGCGGTCTTCGTTATTTTCTTTTTTGTCTGTATTTTCTACCTCACCGGTTACTTTCTCAACTGTCTTGTCCTTCTGGTCATTTTCTGCCATTGGCTGGTCCTCCTTTTTTCGGTCGTATTCAGGCAGATTCCTCTGTCCTTCTTATTCGATTTCCACCCCTGCAAGTTCTATAAACTCTTCCTCTGAAATGATCGGCACTCCAAGTTCTTTCGCCTTTCTGTTCTTGGAAGAAGCAGACTCTACATCATTGTTGATCAGATAATTTGTCTTCTTCGTTACAGATCCGGTCACTTTTCCACCCATCTTCTCAACCAGTTCTTTTACCTCATTCCGGTTTGCAAAATGATTCACGCTGCCAGTGACAACGAAACTCATACCTGCAAATTTCTGTTCTTCTGCCATCTCTTCCTGCTGGATCTCCAGTTCTCCGAGAAGGAGCTTAAATTCCTTTTTTCTTTTCTCTGATACAAAATATTTTACAAATGCCGCCGCAAGCACCGGACCTACCCCCTGGATATCACTCAGTTCTTCTTCAGATGCTCCTGTCATTTTTTCCACATCATTTTTAAAATGGCGGCAGATCAGTTTTGCATTTGCGAGACCGATCCCTGCAATCCCAAGTCCATATACCACTTTAGCAAGTGTTGTGCTTCTCGCCTTATCCACGCTTGCGATCAGGTTCGCATAAGATTTTTCTCCAAAACCTTCCATCGTCTGAATTTCTTCCTGATAGACATCCAGATGAAAGATATCTCTGTATTTGTGAATGAATCCTCTCGCAATAAATTTCTCCAGTGTCGCCTCAGAAAGCCCGTCAATATTAAGTGCATCCCTGCTGACAAACAAGGCAAAGGATTTGATTCTTTTTGCCTGACACATCGGATTTGTGCAATACAACGACTTTGCATCATTCATCTGACGGATCTCCGTAGCTCCACCACAAACCGGACAGACTTTCGGGATCTCAATATTGTCACTGCCGGTCAGATTCTTCGCGATCTGTGGAATGATCATATTCGCCTTATAAACTTCGATCGTATCCCCGATTCCCAGATGCAGCTCCTCCATAATACTTAAATTGTGTACACTTGCACGGCTTACCGTTGTTCCTTCCAGCTCTACCGGTTCAAAGATCGCTACCGGATTAATAAGCCCTGTTCTTGATGGACTCCATTCAATCTCCAGAAGGTGCGTCTCGCGGATCTCATCTGCCCATTTGAAAGCAAAAGAATCACGTGGAAATTTTGCCGTTCTCCCAAGCGACTGCCCATACGCAATGTCGTCATATACAAGAACCAGACCATCTGACGGAAAATCATTTTCTACGATCTTTTCTGCAAAAAATGCAACCTTCTCATCCAGTTCTTCTCTTGTCACCAGATAATGCTCCACCACATCAAATCCCTGCTGTTCCAGCCAGTCAAGCTGTTCTTTTCTGGAATTGTGGAAATCCACATTTTCTGCACGTACCAGGGTAAATGCATAGAATTTTACGTTTCTCTGTGCCGTGATCTTGTTGTTCAGCTGGCGGACAGAACCACTGCACAGATTCCGTGGATTTTTATATTTTGCATCCACGTCATCAATTTCTTCATTGATCCGCTCAAAATCTTTGTAACCGATCACCGCTTCCCCTCGCAGGATCAGTTCCCCTTTATACGGAATATGAAGCGGCACATTTTTAAATACTTTCGCATTGTTGGTAATGACCTCACCGACTTCCCCATTTCCTCTTGTAACTGCCTTAAAAAGTTCGCCGTCACGATAGGTCAGAACGATCGTCAGACCATCCATCTTCCATGAGATCACAGCCGTCTGGTCTCCAACAAATTCCTTCAGCCTTGCCACTTCTTTTGTCTTGTCAAGAGAAAGCATCGGTGACTCATGACGTTCTTTCGGAAGCTCACTTAATACTTCATATCCTACATTCACCGTCGGACTGGAAGCCATAACGGTTCCCAGCTCTTCTTCCAGACCTTTCAGTTCATCATACAGCGCATCATACTCATAATTGCTCATAATTTCCTGCGCATCCTGATAATAAGCTTTTCCGGCTTTATTCAGAAGCTCTACCAGCTCCTGCATCCTTTTCATCTTATCCATATCCAAATCCACACTTTTAATTATTGTTCCACGGTGTCGGCTCTGACTTTGAATCCCTGATCAGCTCATAGAGTTCATTCAGTTCCTGATCCGTAACCTTCCGGTATTCTCCCGGCTTTAAATTACCAAGTTCGATATTCATGATCCGCACTCTCCGAAGCTCCTTTACCTCGTAGCCAAGTGCCTCACACATCCGGCGGATCTGCCGGTTGAGTCCCTGTGTCAGAATGATCTTAAATTTATATTTTCCAAGCTTTTCTACCTGGCATGGTCTTGTGACAGTATCCAGGATCGGGACACCACCCGCCATCTCCTTGAGAAATTCATCTGTCACCGGCTTATTGACTGTAACTTTATATTCTTTTTCATGTTTATTTGCCGCACGCATCATCCGGTTGATAATGTCACCATTGTTCGTCATCAGAAGCAGCCCTTCCGAATCCTTATCCAGACGTCCTACATAAGTAATCCGTACCGGATAGTTAAGAAAACGTACAATACTGTCTCTCTCCCGTCTTTCCTCAGTACAGACGATTCCACGTGGCTTATTGACCGCAAGCACGATCATCTCTTCCTGTCTGGATACCTGCTTTTTCCCAATCCGCACAACCTGCCACGGCTCAACCTTCATTCCGGTTTCTGCACGCACACCGTCAACTGTCACCTGTCCGGCTGCTATCAGTTTGTCCGCTTCTCTTCTGGAACATACACCAGCTTCACTTAAATATTTGTTCAGCCGGACCGGTCCTTTATTTTCCGTGTCCAGAAACTGCTTTTCTATTTTATTTGCCATGTTTTTCTCCTGTTAATTCTCATCCAGTACCCCCGCCAGCATCCGGTCTTCAAAGAATGTATTGGCATTGTACAGAAACAGAACATCATCAAACTGTTTATCTGACATCACAGAACTTAATTTACCGGTATAATAACGAGGGTCGATCACAACGATCTCCCGGTAATACGGAGCCAGAAGCGGAAGAAAACAGTTTGCATATGAATCTTTGAACACCAGAAGTCTGCGTTTTTCTGTCTGTGTTGACTGAATATCGATCATTGCATGATTTCCACCGAAGAATACGGAATATTGATCTCTCTCATCCAGTTTGGATGAATCATACATAGAAGCACTCTTTTTCTGTTCTTCCACATAATTGACTGCAACCTGTGGTGCATCTGCACTCTTTGGCAGATAAATATAGATCGGTTCCTTATAATCTGTCTCATATCCACTCTTTGCGGATAACGTTCCGTTAAAAGAATCCGATACCGCATAGGCTTTCATCTTAATTTCTTCACTCTTATCCAGTCCAAGCTGCGTCTTTGCTCCCTGGAATGCATACCATGCACCAAGAGAAGTCCAGTGATGATCTGTGTGATAATAAATTGCTTCATCCTTGTGAGCATCCAGTACTTTTTCTGCATCGATCCAGTCATAAGAATCTCCAAGTTCTGCCTTTACACGGCTGATCTGTCTGCTCTGATTAGCAGTCACCGCAAATGCCGGAAGCTTGTCCTCCATGACATTTGCCGCATTCGGGATCAGCATCATATGCATCTTGATATCCGGATAACGCTCTTTAAAATTCTTCATTGCATCCAGATTCTCTTTCAGATCATTTTCATCTGCCACAGCAACATCTTCCATCAGATAATGGTCCTTTCCTTTGAAAACACCACCTTCTTCTGTCCTCCCCGCCACACTGTCCGCAAATGTCTTGAGTCTTACCCAGGTATCTCTTCCTGCAAACTGATCCGATACATACTCCTCGTACTGCTCCATAAACCTTCCGGAAGCAATTCCGGAAAGAGAAATTTCCGGTTTCTGCGCCAGCATACGCATTTCTTTTTCTGACATCTGCCTGTCTTTGTGCATAAGGTTTACTCCGCAGCTGAGAATAAGGGCTCCCAGAAATAAAAACGCACATACCGCCTGGATCTGTTTTTTCCCTCCTGGCAGAAAATGCTTTGTTCTGTTTTTTTGTTTATTATTCTTTCTTTCTACCATTGTCTTTCCTTAAAATCTAAAATATAAAAATGGATTGTAACTTTCTGTCACCAGATATGCCACACACAGTACAAACAGTCCTGTCATCAGGCAGCCTGCCAGAACCGTATGCGGTCTTTCCTCGTCAAATACCAGCCGCTTTCCGAGCAGATGCATAAACGGTGTACTTCCTATGATCCCTGCCACCCAGAAGAGCCAGTTTCGCATGATCAGGTACAATGCCTGACTGTCCATAAATCCGGTTGCACCCTGACCGAACATATTGCCGATCCAGGTAAGTGCGCTTCCGAGTGTCGGGCTGAAGAACAGTACCCAGCCAAGCATGACCAGAATCATTGTGTAAATCGTCTGGACTGCCCCCGGCAGCTTTGCAAGTATTTTTCCTGTAAAATATTTTTCAGTAATGAGGATCACTCCGTAGAAGAGCCCCCATGCTACAAAGTTCCAGCTTGCCCCATGCCAGAGACCGGTCAGGAACCATACGATCAGAAGATTCAGTAAATGCCGCGGAACCGTTACCCGGTTTCCTCCAAGCGGAATATACACATACTCGCGGAACCATGATCCCAGCGAAATATGCCATCTTCTCCAGAACTCGGTAACACTTTTGGAAATATACGGATAATTGAAGTTCTGCATAAACTCAAACCCGAACATCTTTCCAAGTCCGACTGCCATGTCCGAATAACCGCTGAAATCGAAATAAATCTGGAAAGTGTAGGCAAGACATCCAAGCCATGCAGTCACTACCGACATTCCATCCATCGCCGCGATATTTTCATAAATCGAACCAATCGTATTCGCCAAAAGCACTTTCTTCGCCAGTCCCATCACAAAGAACCAGGCACCGTATCCAAACTTCGTCAGTGATTCCTTTCTTTCACGCAGCTGTCGCTCCACATCTGCATACTGTACGATCGGACCTGCGATCAGCTGTGGGAACATTGTAACATAGGTTCCGAAATCAATCAGATTTACCTGTACGTCTACATTTCCTCTATATACATCAATGATGTAAGACAATGTCTGGAAAGTATAGAAGGAAATTCCTATTGGGAGCTCCAGTTTTCTATATGGAATATAAAACGGAAGGATCGCGTTTAAATTCGTTACGATAAATCCGTAATATTTGAAAAATCCAAGAATAAACAGGTTTACAACGATCGTAAAGATCAGACTGTGAACCTGCGATTTTCTTCCTGCTTTTAATGCAATGTCCATTCCGCAAAAATAATTGAACAGAATGGAAATCAGCATCAGGAAGATATAGACCGGCTCTCCCCACGCATAAAATATGAGGGAAGCGATCAAAAGTACCACATTTTTTACCTTACGCGGCACCAAATAATATACCAACAGTGTAATTGGCAAAAATGTAAACAAAAATACCAGACTACTAAATAACATAACTTTTTCGTTTCCTTTTATCTACTTCAGGCTCTTTGTAAACGCCTTTTCTACAGTTTCAGCTTTTGGTGAAATAACAAAAAGCACGTATGTACCTTTCGTCTTAATGATCGAAGCATCCAGAAGCTTTACCTGCTCGGCCCCATATCCTTCAAAATTATCGAGCTGTGTCTTTTTTCGCTGTTCTGCGGCTTCCTCAACTGCCTCCGCCTCATTCTCGTCCTTTGTTTTCACCAGAAGGAGCTCGTTGACTCCCATTGTTTCATTCGTATAATACAGTGTTATATCTTCATAATCCTTCGGATTGATCCCATAGAATCTCTTGATCTCCTGGGTTCCGGCAAGTGTCATGTTCTTATCATCTGCTGCATCCACAACCGCTTTCTGTACATCTGCAAACGGTGTATCGCTGTCTCCCTTAGACTGAAAGATCAGACCAATATAGATAAGCAAAATAACTACCATCCCAGCTCTGATATTACGCAGAACTGTAAATTCCCCTTTTTTCTTTGTCATATTCCGGCCACCTCCGCCATATGTTCTGCCCAGATTGGATAATACTCCGACTTCATATGCTCGCCATCCTGCTCATAATACTCATCTTTTACGATCTCTGTATTATCGATAAATGTAATTCCTTCTTCATCGCACAATGCTTTGAGTGCGGTATTATAATCCGGAATCTTGGCATAAACCGGCTCTTCTTCTTCTTTTTGCGTGGAAACAGGAAGAACACAGTTGATGTAGAGCACTGCATCCGGCATCTGCTCTCGCACATTTGCAAGTACCGCTTTGTATTTTTCAATAAATGCATCGGTATCTCCATCTGTTCCGGAAATGTCATTCAGTCCAAGTGCCAGAAAAAGGACTTCAGGCTTTAACTCTGCAGCTGTCTTGATCAGATCACCGGTCTGTTCAAGGTGCATTCCTTTTTCCGCTACAACCTTAGAAGTATCAAGCACATCATATACGGTAAAACCGGTTGTGATCGAATCTCCGAGAATCACCGCATGCGCAAATTTTTCGGACAACGGACGGTTCTTCCAGTCCTCTGTCGCCTGTTTTTCTTCTTTTTCAATATTTGAAATTTTGGTCTCCACCTCAGATACATCTGCTTTTTCCAGCTTCTTGATTGCTTTTACTCCTGCTGATGTATTCACCTTATCTGTTCCAAGATGCGAAAGACCAATACTTACGATTACAGTCAGTACAACAACCGCTCCTGCAATTTCCATCAGAACTTTTTTTCTTCTTTCTTCTGCCTGATGTTCTTTCTCCATCGTTCTTTTCTTCATGCTATGCATCCTATCTTTTATTAAAATATGAGTTTCATTTTCATTGAATCATGTGATAAATACTCTAACTTATTCATTTTACTTTCTTCTATTATAAAAGTCAAATCTTTAATAATGCCAAAATCACCAAATGTGCAGGGTAAAACACGTAAAAAAAATACTTTTTCACAAGAAAATGTTTCTGTGATTTTTTTCCGTTATAAAATACCAGAACGCAGGCTCCCGCTGCCAGTACTGCGATCATTGCCCCTGCTCCCGCTGCAATTCCCGCAGCTCCCGGAAGTTCTGCTGTCACCGTAATCCCCAGAACAAGTGCCGCAATAAAAAATGCCTTTTTCCGGCGCTCCGGATCCTCTCCTGCCCGGTAAAACCAAAGTGTATACAAGGGAGCCAGAATTGCCCAGTCACAGATACTGCTTACTGCTATAATTCCCAGTACAACCAGACTTTTCTTTCCCAGATCTAATATTTTTTCCTCTGCTATCAGCAGACACAGACACAGAAAAAGTGTAAACATCATATTTAAAGTATACCACGGTGCCAGATGATTCCGCGCAAATGCCAGATAATACGGAAGCTGCGAAATGACAGCAAAGATCAGCAGTCTTCCTGCATATTTTTTTACTGACCTTGTATAACGGTATCCCTCAACCAGAAACCAGCACATGACCGGTGCCGTAAAATAACCGATATCCTTTAACGCTTCGCAGGCAAAGGTTCCCGGTTGCAAAAATATATTTGCAACATGATTGAGCAGCATGGTAAACACTGCAATGTATTTGATCTGATCCCGGTTTAATTCTATTTTCATCTTGTTATCCATCCTTTTTCTTTCCCGTATTGTATCAAATTCTTATGCATATCTCAAGATTTATGCTATACTGATACTATTACACTGATGACAGGAGGAAGTCTATGCTTATTTTTTCTCTGGATACAAAAAAATGCATGAATGCACTTTTACTGCATCCTGCATTTGATTCCTTTTTATTTATTGAAGGAGATATCACAACTTTTAATACTTTTCAATTTAATGGACGACTGAAAAAAGATTTCTTCAGTGCTGAAGAAAGAGAAGCTCTGAATGACCGGGAATATGCTCTCTGGAAAGAACTTCGCGAGTTCTGTCTTTCTCTGATCAAAGGAAAGCGTACTCCTCTGGGATTTCATTTTGTTCTTTCTATGTCTGCACCGAATATTGCACGGCTTCTCGAGCAGGAAAATCTTTCGTTTGCTCCTGCGGATGTTCAGGGACTGTACCTGAATTTTAAGTATGACGGGACAACGCTTAGTTGTACGACCGGAACGTCTATGAACCTGTTCACGCTGGACAAATCACTGGAGCAGGCATGGGATAAGATGGCGCAGCGGATTTTTGCGAAATACGAGATTCCGTTTGAGGTTGAGTAGAATTTTTAAAAATAGTTAGTGAGACAAAAAGCATAAAATACCGCATACAGATTCAATCGGCAAACCTTCAATTTCTGTATATGGAATGATCTGTTCTATCTTGATTTTTGATGCGTATTCGCCAGGTCAGAGTCCTTTCTCATTCTGTAAGATTGGATGGTCCGAAACCTTTTGGCAACATTTCTTTCAAGGTATAGATATCATAATGCTCTGCATCTACTGCAAGAATGATCTGAAATGTCTCCGGTTCACAGAATTCCATCATGACCTGCCTGCATACTCCGCACGGCGGTGCATACTCTGTCACAACACCGCCTTTTCCTCCTACAATACAGATTGCATCAAATTCTTTTACTCCTTCGCTGACTGCCTTGAAAAATGCAGTACGCTCCGCACAGTTTGTCGGTGTATAAGCCGCATTTTCAATATTGCATCCCGTATATATCCGACCATTCTTTGCAAGCAGCGCAGCTCCTACTTTAAAGTCAGAATAAGGGGTATAAGAATATGCAAGCTGCGAAAGCGCAATCTCTATCATTTTTATTATTTGTTCTTTTTTCATTCTCTTTTTTCCTGCTTTTTCTTACTAAATAAGTTCCTTCAGAATCGAATGCCCGATCGTTCCTTCCGGCATTTTTACACCAAAGTTATCTGTGACCGTTGCCCCGATCACTGCAAAGGTATTTCCCTCCGTGATCACGCCACCCTCATCCATCTTTTTGGAATACGCCAAAAACGGTACATATTCCCGTGTATGATCGGTTCCTGTGTAGGTCGGATCGTTTCCATGATCGGCGGTAATAATAAGAAGATCATCCTCCCGCAGATCATCCAGCAAAATTCCAAGATTTTTATCAAATTTCTCAATCTCATGTCCGTAGCCAACCGGATCACGCCGGTGTCCCCACTGTGCATCAAAATCAACCAGATTTACAAAGCACAGTCCGTCAAAATCTTTTTTGCAGATCTCAATGGTCTGCTCCATTCCATGCACGGAGCTATTGGAATGATATGATTCTGTGATTCCTTCCCCGCAAAAGATATCATGGATCTTTCCGACTGCGATCACATCCTTTCCCGCATCTTTCAGTGCGTCAAGTGCAGTCTTTCCGGTCGGCTCAAGTGCATAATCTCTGCGGTTGCTGGTTCTTTTAAATTCACCCTTTTTCTTTCCTACATACGGTCTTGCAATGACTCGTCCCACGCGCCACTCATCCTTCATCGTGATCTCTCTTGCGATCTCACAACACCGGTACAGATTTGCCAGATCAAATGTCTCTTCATTTCCACATATCTGCAATACAGAATCCGCAGAGGTATAGACGATCATTGCACCTGTTTCGATTTCTTCTTCCCCAAGTTCTTCAATGATCTTTGTTCCGCTCTCACTACGGTTTCCAATCACTTTTTTCCCGCATTGTTTTTCCAATTCTGCGATCAGTTCCGGTGGAAATCCATGTTCGGTAAAGGTTTTAAATGGTTTTTCTGTATAAATCCCCATCATTTCCCAGTGTCCGGTCATCGTATCTTTTCCGTTACTCGCCTCTTTCAGTCTGGTAATTTTTCCAACCGGATTCTCGATTCCGTACATCTTTCCCCCGGTATGCAGATTCAGCATACCAAGCTTCTGAAGATTTGGAATCTCCAGTGTTCCCATTCTGTCTAAAATATGACCAAATGTATCTACATCCCTGTCACCGAATTTCTCAGAATCAGGCATTGCACCAATTCCGAGCGAATCCAGAACGATCACAAAGATTCGTTTATATATTGTTTCTTTCATTTACCGATCCTCTTTGATTAACTTTCTGATGGCTTCCACTGCCACCTGTACTGCCATATCTGTATCATGCACTACCGGATTTTCAAGTCCCAGTTTTTCTCTTTCCTGGTTTGCCATTACAAGGAAACACGCACCCACGCGTACATGAAGCTTTGCTGCCACAATGTAAAGTGCTGCCGTCTCCATCTCTGATGCCAGACATCCCAGTTTCTTCCAGGCTTCCCATTTATCGATCAGTTCATAACCTGCCGGCATCAGCTCCGGCTCATGCTGTCCGTAAAATGCATCTTTTGACTGTACCACTCCTATATGAAATTCACAGTTCTTTTCCTTGGCAACATGCACAAGGGCATTGGTAACTGTAAGATCTGCCACCGCCGGATACTCGATCGGCGCATATTCTTTGCTTGTGCCTTCCATACGGACTGCCCCGGTTCCAATCACAATATCTCCGCTTTTTACTTCCGGCTGTATCCCACCGCAGGTTCCGATCCGGATAAACGTATCTGCTCCACATCTTGCCAGTTCTTCCATTGCGATCGCCGCCGATGGTCCGCCGATTCCGGTAGATGTGACACTTACCTTTACGCCATCTAAAGTTCCTGTATAAGTGATAAATTCCCGGTTATCTGCAATCATCACCGGATTGTCAAAATACTGTGCAATTTTTTTGCAGCGCTTTGGATCTCCCGGGAGAATGACATAACGACCGACTTCCCCGTTGGCCACCTGAATATGATATTGTCTGCTTATATCCTCTGAATAATTCTTCATCGTATCCACCGCCTCTCTTTTGTTATATTATACTATAAAAGACCGGGAAGTTCACCAACACTTTGTGGAAAGTGTTTCCAAATACAGCCCAAAAAAGCCTGACCATTCAGACCTTTTCGCATAAGCGAAAACGGGAATCTGAATGGTTCAGGCTTTTCCTGGTATCTACAGCAAAATTACTTTGCCAGTTTCATCATAATTTCATTACTGCGTTTTACAAATTCTGTCATCTCTTCCGGGCTGAGTGGCTTGTGTGCCAGCATTGCCAGGTCATATAACTGATGGCAGAACATCTCTGTATTTTCGCCATCTTTATGCTCTACAACATATTCTACCAGCGGATGATTTGCATTCAGGATCAGGGTTGCATTGGTTCCGAACATAGACGGATCCATGCCTGACATTCCATACATCTTCATCATTTCCTGCATACGGCGTGATTCTTCGGAAAGTGTGATCATAGATGCCACATTTTCATCTTTCATCTTTTCCACTTTTACTTCCAGTTTGTCATTGCCAAGTGCTTTACGGAAGATTTCAACCAGACTGTCTGTCTTTTCTTTGAATGCTTCTTTTTCTTCTTCAGATACATCCTCTTTGAAGTGATCGGTCAGATCTGCATCGATTCTCTGGAACTTAATATGTTCGTTCTTCTGCTCCATCTGAGTAATAAATGGAGAATCAATATTATGTGACAGGATCACTGCATCCAGTCCCTCTTTTTTGAACATATTGATGTACTGGCTCTGCTGCTGTTCATCTGTTACATAGTAGATCGTTGTCTTCTCTGCTTCTTTCTTTTCTGCTGACTGCTCTGCATTTTCACCCTCGGTCTTTTCCTCCGGCTCTGCTTTTCCGCCATTTTTTTCGATGCATTCTTTGAGTGTCATATACTTATGATCCAGGTTCTTGAACAGAACATAATCGCTCATCTTCTCACAGAATTTTTCATCTTTCAGGCAGCCGAATTTGATAAACGGACTGATGTCATCCCAGTATTTCTCATAGTTTTCTTTATCTGTCTTGCACATTCCGGAAAGCTTGTCAGCAACTTTCTTGGAAATATATTCAGAAATCTTCTGTACGAATCCATCATTCTGCAGTGCGCTTCGTGATACGTTAAGCGGCAGATCCGGACAATCAATGACTCCTTTTAATACCATCAGGAATTCCGGAATGACTTCTTTGATATTGTCTGCGATAAATACCTGGTTATTATAAAGTTTGATCGTTCCTTCAATAGAATCATATTCCGTATTGATCTTCGGGAAGTACAGGATACCCTTTAAGTTGAATGGATAATCCATGTTCAGATGGATCCAGAACAGAGGTTCTTTGTAATCCATAAATACTTTCCGGTAGAAATCAATATAATCTTCTTTGCTGCATTCGTTTGGATGCTTTGTCCACAACGGTGCCGGCTCACTGATCGATACCGGGCGTTTCACGATCTTTGCTTTATCGGATGCCGGTGAAACTTCAACCATTTCTTTTTCGCCGTTCTCATTTTCTTTTTCTTCCATCTTGGCATCTTCGTGGATATGTTCAACAACCGTATCGGTATCAAGGACTTCATCTTCCGGGATCGTCTCATATTCCGGTTCTGCATTTGCTTTGGATACAAAAATCTCTACCGGCATGAATGAACAGTATTTCTCAAGGACTTCACGGATCCTGTATTCATTTGAAAATTCTACACAGTCTTCGTTCAGGAATAAGGTGATTTCAGAACCAACTTCCTCTTTATCCCCTTCTTCCATCTCATACTCTGTACCGCCTTCACTTACCCAGTGTACCGGTTTGGCATCCTCTTTATAAGAAAGGGTATCAATATGAACTTCATCAGCTACCATGAATGCAGAGTAGAATCCAAGACCAAAGTGTCCGATCATATCGTCCTCTGTTGTCTTATCTTTGTATTTATTCAGAAATTCGGTTGCTCCTGAAAATGCGATCTGTGTGATATATTCTTCTACTTCATCAGCAGTCATACCAAGACCATTATCGATGAATTTCAAAGTCTTCTCTTCCGGGTTTACAATAACCTGGATCTTTCCTTTATAACCATCCGGAAGTGTATATTCTCCCATCATATCCAGCTTCTTTAATTTTGTGATCGCGTCGCATCCATTGGAAACAAGCTCTCTTGCGAAAATATCATGATCGGAATATACCCATTTCTTGATAATCGGGAAAATATTTTCGCTGCTGATTGAAAGACTACCTTTTTTTACTGCCATTTTTATCACTCCTAAATTTCATATTCTATCTTTTTGCGGTTTCAAACACCGTATTTTTCTGTCCATGAAATATCTTAATACCCTGATTTCTAAATGTCAATAGAAAATTAGCACTCTTTCAACAAGAGTGCTAATAATTCTGTAAAAAATATAAAATTTCTGTGAAATATATTTCCCGATCCTTTGTGTACCGTCTATAAGAAATCTTTGACATACACTGTCAAAAGCTTTTATTCCACGCTCTTCAAAGATTCCACCATATCGATCTTCTTCAGTTTGTAGAACATTACCCAGTTTACAAATAAAGAAAATGCTGCAGTAAACAAGAAGCTGTACAGATAACTCTGCCAGTGTATCTGACGTCCGAACATCGCCTCTTCCACTTCAACCGTCAGGATAGTATAACGATGCAGGAAATTGCCAAGCACCATACCTACAACTGATCCGATGATCGTCAGCAGAATATTTTCCCTGTACACATAAGAGGCAACTTCTCCGTCATAAAAGCCCAGAACCTTCAGTGTGGCAAGTTCTCGCTGACGCTCCGTAATGTTGATATTATTCAGATTGTACAGTACCACAAAGGCAAGCATTCCGGCCGATACGATCAGTACCACAATAACCAGGTTCAGACTGCGGAGCATATCATCCAGTCTGCCCTCAATACTGCTGGTGTAGCTTACATTCAACACTCCGTCCATCGCCAGAAGCTTTGTTCCTGTCTTCTCGATCTGATCATCTTTTCCATCTTTCACACTGTAAATGATCGTATTGTATTCGACCGGTTTTCCATACAATTCCTCGTATTTTTCCGGTGACAGATACAGATAATGGCTCATATAGTTTTCGCAGATTGCTCCAATGGTAACCGTCTGGTCCCCACGGTCTTCATCTTCGATTGTAAGCTGATCTCCCACCTTCACATTCAGAAGAGATGCCATTTTCTCGGTAAGGATCACCTCATCTTTTTTCAGTGAATAAACTTCATTCTTATTCGTTCTGCTGTGGAAGCTTAAAAAGTCCTCAATCTTTTCATCATCCGACGGAACCATCAGATAAAGTGTCTTTTTACCAGATGCAGACTTTACATCTGTCTTCTGCATATGTACTTCGATCGTCTCTTTTACATCTGCATTCTGATCCAGATACTCCTGGATCTGCTGTCTGTTTTCTTCAGAAATATCATCATTCATATAGGTTGCTGCATCATAGAACTGCACCTTCTCATACTGTAAGCTGACAATCTCATAGATACAGTCTTTCAGTCCGAATCCGACTACCATCAACGCCATACAGCCGCCGATTCCGAAAATAGTCATAAAGAATCGCTTCTTATACCGGATCAGATTCCGCACGGTCGATTTCCATGTAAAATTCAGATGCTTCCAGATAATTCCGATCCGTTCAAGCAGAATCCTCTTGCCCTGCTTCGGTGCTGCCGGACGCATCAGTTCTGCCGGTTCTGCTGCCAGCTCTTTGTAGCAGGATGCGATCGTAGCGATCAGTATACAGGCAACTGCGATCACCGAAGCCTGGATTGCATAGCTCATGTGATACGGAAGCAGGATTGCCGGCAAATGCTTATACAAAATCATATAGCCATAAATAATGACAAGCGGCAGAATCTTCTCCCCGATCAGTACCCCAAAAATACTTCCTCCCAGCGTTGCTATCAGCGCATATCCGATGTATTTTCCTGCGATCGCAGCTTTTCCATAACCGAGAGCCTTCATCGTTCCGATCTGTACACGCTGTTCCTCTACCATTCGTGTCATCGTTGTCAGACTGATCAATGCTGCCACCAGGAAAAAGAGTACCGGAAATACTTTTCCAATGGAACGCATGCGGTCTGCATTATCCCCGTATCCCTGATATTCTGTCAGCGCATCTTCTCTCGTCTGCACGTACCATTTCGGATTCTCAATCTTTTTGATCTCAGCCTTTGCGTCTGCGATCTTCTGCTTTGCATCCGCAAGCTGCTTTTCTCCGTCTATGATCTTCACCTGCCCGTCCGTGATCTGGTCTTCAGCTTCTTTTGCTGCCTGCTCATATTCACTCCGGCCATCCGCAAGCTCCTGTTCACCGGATGCAAGTTGTGCTTTACTTGCATTTAAAGTGCCCTCTTTTTCATTCAGAAGTGCCCATGCAGACTGGATCTGTGCTTTTCCGTCCGTGATCTGTGATTTTGCACTGTCAAGCTGGGCTCTGGCTGCTGCAATCTGACTCTTGCCGTCTGTAATCTGTCTGCCTGCACTTAACAGCTCTTCTTCCTGTGCGGCAAGTGTCTGCTCCTGCTGAAGAAGTGCCGTCTCTTTTGCATCCAGATCTTCTTTTTGCTCAGTCAGGCTGGTGATCTGTGCCTCCAGGTCTGCTTCTGTGGCAAAACCTGCCTGTTTCAGCTTCTCCTGCTTTGTATTTTCAAGCTGTGTCTTCCGCTCCTGCATACCGGCAAGCTGTATATTTAAATTCTCCCACTTTTCCACATAAGCTTGTTGTTCTTCATTTCTATTCTCTTTAGGAATATTTACATATTTCTGATATTCATTGCTGTCCATTCCGTTCAGCTGCGTATTCAATTCTGCAATTTCTGAATCACACCGGCTGATTCCATCTTCAATCTCAGCCAGTCCGTCTTTCAGCTGATTAAGCGGTGCAAGTCCCTCGTCCAGCTGTTTCTTTCCATCCGCAATCTGTGTCTTTCCTGCTGCAATCTGTTCCTTCCCCGCCGTAATGATCGGCATATATTTCGAATAATTGCTCAGATAAACCTGTTCCGCATCTGCAAGCTCCTGTTCTTTCTGATCCAGCTGTGCTTTTCCGGATTCATACTGTGCCTCCGCCGAATCAAGCTGTGCCTGCTTATCATTCAGCTGCGCTTTTGCATCTGCAAGCTGCGTCTCGCCGTCTGCGATCTGCTGCTTTGCATCCGCAAGCTCTGCTTCTCCATCCGTAAGCTGCTGCTTTGCTTTTTCCAGTTCTTCGGCTGCCTTACTTTTCCCACTCTCCAGCTCTTTTTTCGCATCCTCCAGTTCCTGCGATTTTTCATTCACTGTCTTCTCTGAATCAGCAAGCTTTTCATTTGCCTCATCTACGATCTCCTGTTTACGTATTGCACAGCGTTCCTCTTCAATCGCACTCACGGCTTCCTTTGCTGCATCCGACAGATCATTGTATTCATCAGTAAATGCAGTTTTCTCTGCAGCACCACTCACTTTCACATAAGCTTCCGTATAAACATCCATGTCAAAAGAAGCTTTATTCACTACAACAAATCCACTGATCTCTCCGGTTCCGATCGTACTGCTTCCTCTTCCAAATGAAATATACAGCGGACTGTTCCCGATCCCGACAATCTTGTATGTATCTGTAACCAGTGAATCCGTCAATGCCTCTCCATCGCCGGAATGGAAAGTTACCGTGTCGCCAACCTTCAGGTCTGTATAGCTCAGAAAATCTTCATCCACCAGACATTCTCCGGCTTTTTCCGGCAGCCTGCCTTCTACAACCGAAACCTGATTAAAATTCTTCTGCGTGCTCAGCATATGGACAACCTTTTCATTGTCTCCAACCGGGCAAAGCACGTCTTTGCTGTATCCGCCTTCTACAGCTTCAATTCCCGATACCTTTCCAATCGCTTTGATATCCGCTTTGGTAAGTCCCATGGTTCCCATTACCTTCAGATCCATCAGCTCCGAATCATCAAAATACTGATCTGCAGTGATCCGCATACTTGGCTCTGATGCACGGATTCCCGAATAAAATGCGACACCCAATGCCACGATAAAAAAGATCGATATAAACCGTCCCATCGTCTTTTTAATTTCTATTATAAAGTCTTTGCGTAAAATATTTTTCTTCATCGGTCTTTACGTCCACCTACCATTCAATCGTCTCTACCGGAACCGGTCTTTCATTCAGCTTCATACTTCCGACTTTTCCATTCTTCATCTTAATTACACGATCTGCCATCGGCGTGATCGCTGAGTTGTGTGTGATCAGGATCACCGTCATCCCTCGTTCACGGCACATATCCTGTAAAAGCTTCAATATTGCCTTACCGGTATTGTAATCCAGCGCCCCTGTCGGCTCATCACACAAAAGAAGCTTCGGGTTCTTTGCCAGTGCACGCGCAATCGATACCCTCTGCTGCTCCCCACCGGAAAGCTGTGCCGGAAAATTCTTCATACGGTCTGCAAGCCCGACTTCTTTTAAAACCATCTCTGCATCCAGTGGATCCTTGCAGATCTGAAGTGCCAGTTCTACATTCTCAAGTGCTGTCAGATTCGGAATCAGGTTGTAAAACTGGAATACAAATCCAATATCATCCCTTCTATAGGAAGTAAGCTGCCTCGACGAATACTTTACAATATTCTTTCCATCGATCCAGACCTCTCCACTTGTTGCCGTATCCATTCCCCCCAGAATGTTGAGCACTGTCGTTTTTCCCGCACCACTTGGACCTACTACAACTGCAAATTCACCTTTTTTTATCTGAAAATCAATTCCATCTGCTGCGGCAATCTCAACTTCACCCATACGGTAAATCTTACGGACATCCCGCATTTCAACAAATTCTTTCATCATCTTTCCCCTTATCTGTAAAAATTTTCTGCTTTTTTTAATTTTAACATATTGGAAAAGCAAATCAAATAAGAAGTCGTAAGATTATAAAACTTTCACATTTTCCATTTTTCGCACCATCTTTGGTAATATTGCATAATTTTATAGTATCATTTTTGTAACATTTGTCTTTTCTGCGAATTTACAGAAGAGCATACACATGATATTATAATATCAAGTTAAGGATAGCACTTAACGAAACTAAATAAGACGTTTTCAGTATTTTGATACTTTTTATTTTCATTTCTCCTTTAATGAAATTACAGAAAAAAGAGTTTACGACATTTCCCCCGATCATATGTCGTAAGCTCTTTTTCTTTTTCAGGATTTTCATACCGGTCTCCTCATGTTCGAAAATTTTTTATATTGACATTTACAATAAGCATTCCTAATTCCTTCTCAAAAACACATTTGTTCTTACACAGAAATCATTCGCACTCATTTTTTTGCATTTATGCAAATTTTATTATCAATTTCTAAATTCCAGATAACCTTTTGTATAAATTGATTTTTCCCCTGTTATTTTGCACAATTTTATTTTTCAAAGCTTTTTTCTTTTGTTTTTTTTGCGAATATACAAATTCCCAGCCTCTTGGTATTATAATATCAGCTTGAAGATAACAACTAGATAAGAATTCCTCGGTGGGGCGGCATCTTAGTCAGTCACAATTGCCCCACTTGATCAGGAATCAAAACCAAATAAGACGTTTTCAGTATTTTGATACTTTTTATTTTCATTTCTCCTTTAATGA